>Ga0105240_10000491_pt1 | contig 73081 bp, 40 predicted proteins | sample KBSC54metaG_FD_80426 | JGI IMG/M metagenome (GOLD analysis project Ga0105240, IMG submission 80426) | Corn rhizosphere microbial communities from Kellogg Biological Station, Michigan, USA - KBS C5-4 metaG | ecosystem: Host-associated > Plants > Roots > Rhizosphere > Soil | place: Michigan, USA...
GCAAAATCGTACCCCAGGGTAATATTTGAAATTCTCCAATAGCTGCCGTCATGAATATAGAGATCGGAAAAATCGCTCCAGTTGACGTTATTCCGTGTCACGCGAGGCATGGAATTGGAAGTCCCCTGTCCATGCCAGCGGCTCAAAACATCAGTCGTCCAGTTACCATAAGGGCTTGGCGCATCTCTATACGACTGAACGATCTTATTTCCTGCAACGCCATTCGTCGTTATAGAAAGATCGAAATTTTTATACCTGCCGGAAAACCTCAACCCAAAAACATGATGAGGATTAGGGTCGCCGATATTCGTCTTGTCATTGGCAGTAAGGGCGCCATCCCCGTTGATATCCACAAACTTTACGTCGCCCGGATGAGCAGAAGGCTGAAGAGGCCCGTTCTTTCCCTTCCAGTTCTGCACGTCCGCTTCCGTCTGGAAGATCCCTGCTGTTTTATATCCCCAGAAAAACCCAATGGGGTTTCCGGACGAGGCACGGAAAAATTCAGGAGCATTCACAAAAAGGCTGTTCTGGCTGCCGTGAATGATCCCATCCGCCGTCGGAATATTATTCACAGTATTCTTGTTATAAGCGTAGGACCCGGAGACCGAATAAGAGAAATCTTTTCCGATCGTATTGTTGTAAGCCAATTGAAGCTCTATTCCTTTATTGGTGACGTTACCGCCATTGATGAATGGATTTATCGCAACGCCCGCCGTCGCCAGTAAAGGCGCCGCAACCAACCAGTCCTTTGTTAATTTATTATAAAGATCGATGCTTGCGCTCAGCTTATTGTCCAGCAGCTGGGCGTCAATTCCGATATTGGTCTGACGGGACGTTTCCCATTTTGTCTTTTCGACGCCGAGGGTGGAAGGATAAGCGCCATTGGTCAGGGTAGAGTTGCTGCTGCCAAAATTATATTGGGCATTTGCCAGGTTGATCAAAGACAGGTAATTGAAGGGAGTAATGCCGTCATTGCCGTTGGACCCCCAGCTTGCCCTTACTTTCAGGAAATTCAGCCAACGTTTGGTCGATTCCATAAAAGACTCTTCACTGACTACCCAACCCACAGAAAGTGATGGAAAGTGGCCCCATTGGTGATCTTTTGCAAACATGGTGGAGCCATCCGCACGGAAAATGGCGGAAGCCAGGTACTTTTCCTTATAGGAGTAGTTGATCCGGCCGAAGAACGAGGCTTGTGCATAAACGGCATTGGCGTTCCCATTAAGCGACACGCCGTGCGATACGTTCTGCCTGCTTGTATCGTCGGGGCTCATCGGTATGGTCGTGAGCTTCGATGTGCTGAGATAGCCGCGATCAAATGTGGCGAATAAAGTGGCTCCTGTATTAGATCCGCCTACAAACGATCCCTGGTACTTACGAATGGCGCTGCCCGCCAGGAAATCAAATTTATGTTCTTTGATCTTCAGCAGGTAGTTGACCGTATTATCCCAGTTCACGGTATAACCCACGGAGCTTCCCTGGTTAATCGTCTCGTATTTACTGAATGCATAGGTCGACAGGTTCGCATACACAGGGGTATAGCTATGATTGGCCGAAGAAGAGTAATTCAAACCCAATGAGGTCCTCACCTTTAAATTTTTCACCGGCTGCAATTCCGCATATGCATCTCCGAACAGCTTCTGCGTTTTGGTGCTATTTTGATTATTGTAGACCGCTAAGGCATAAGGGTTCGCTTCGCCGGTATACCATGGGCCGCCGTTGTATACGGTGGAGTTAAGGCTGCTCAGGTAGTTTCCGGCCGAGTCGTACATAGCCAGCAAGGGGCTGGTCTGAAATGCGCCGCGAAGCGTGTTGCCATAAATCCCCCCGTCCTGGATCCCGTATTGATTGATAAAGGAGAAGGTCAGGTGCTCCCCTATTTTCAAAGCTCCGTCATACAGCTTACGCTCGGAATTCGTGCGGAAGTTATAACGCTCATAGTTGGAGAGCTTTTGCCCGCCGACGATGCCGCCCTGCTGCGTATAAGACAGCCCCAATGAGTAGGCCGAAACATCCGAGCCTCCGCTGGCAGATAAATTATAATTCTGCACCGGCACATTGGAGGCAAACATCTGGTCCAGCCAGTTGGTGCCTTTGCCCAACGCATTTATTTGCGCCTGGGTAAAAAGAGCGGTATCATTCGAATTGAGCGCGGCCTCATTCTGCATCACAGCATATTCTTTAGCATCCAGCATGTTTGTTTTCGGAGGGGCATTCTGATATCCATAATAGGCATCGAATGAAACCTGTCCGCCTCTACCGCCTCCCATTTTCCCGCTTTTGGTAGTGATCAGCACGACGCCGTTTGCTCCATTGATACCATAGATCGCGCTCGATGCGGCATCTTTCAATACGTCCACAGAGGCTATGTCCGCCGGGTTCAGATAGGTAATATCGTTGGTGATGACACCGTCTACTACATACAGGGGATTGGCGTTCCCGACGGTGCCGGCGCCCCGGATATTTACCTTAAAACCTCCGCCGGGCTGTCCCGAGGTCGATGTAATATTGACACCGGCCGCCTGCCCCTGCAATGCCTGCAGGGCATTGGTGGTATTCAGCTTGGCCAGGTCTTCGCCTTTGACGTGAGCGGTAGCGCCCGTCACCGCTTTCGACTTTTGCGCTCCATAACCCACTACCACGATATCCTCCAGCTTTGAAAAACTTTGATCCAGCTGAATATTCAGGCTGCTTGCCCCCGCTCCTATTTTAACTATTTGGGGAACATGGCCCACTGAGCTGATCTGAAGGGTTTCACCTGTTCTGACGGTAATGGTAAATACACCGTCGCTATCGGAAGCCACGGCATGTTGTCTGCCTTTAATGATAATGGTGGCATTTGTCACAGGCTGTCCTGTACCGGCATCGGTGATCTTGCCTGTTATTTTCCGTTCGTTGGTCTGCGCAAAATTGTGCGCGCTTAGCAGCAGCAAGGTCAGCAGGATCAGGATCGGCCTTGACCCCTTACGTTTGATTTTCTTTTCTCGCATAAACAAGCAATTTTTGGTTATATGAATAAAAAACTACTTCAGGCTGAGTGTCTTTTCACCGCCCGTGTATGTAACGACGACTGTGTGTTTGCCTTTCCCGCCGGCAGGCAGCTCCTGCGACCTGTCGACGCATTCGATCCTGAACGTCCTTTTGAGCAGGAGACCAGGGAATGAACCATTCCTCCGGCCGATGGTAAGCGTTCCGGCCGCCTGGTTATAATGAAAGCCAATGGTGGAAAAAGCGCCTTTTTCATAGTTGTAATTCGTTCCTTCGTCCTCGTACAGGGTGAGATCAGCGTCACGGCCTGTGTACACATATAGTGTAATAGTGTCGGCGGGCCGCTCGCCGGTGTATTGCAGGTCAGGTCCCAGCGGGAGAATAGATCCTTCTTTCACATAGACGGGCATACGCTCGTAAGGTGCCTCCGCGGTGATCTTTTGTCCTCCATCCGTGATCTTGCCTGAATAGAGATCGTACCAGCCCTGCCCGGCGGGAAGATAGACCTCTCTTTCCCTGGCCTTGTAGCTGGTGACAGGGGCCACCAGGAGGGAAGGGCCGAGCATGAATTCATCGTTGATGTTATGCACAGCTGTATCTTTTCCAAAATCCATCACCAGCCCCCGCATGATGGTATAGTCGTCTTTCCAGACCATACCGGACAGGGAATAGAGGTAAGGCAGCAGGCGGTAGCGAAGCTTGTCATAATACAGCATGCTCTTGTAGGCAGGATGATCTTCCGGCGCCACGTTGTATATTTCGCGGTAAGGGAACTGTCCGTGCACGCGGAAGAGCGGACAGAAGGCGCCGAACTGGTACCACCGTGTCATCTGCTCCCTCCATTCCTCCAGCGTCTCTCCCTTTGCCTGCTCATACCGGCGCTCTACGGCAAAGCCGCCGATGTCCATCGTCCAGTAAGGGATACCCGACAGGGAGAAATTGATGCCGGCCGCGATCTGGTCCTTCATATCCGTCCAGCGGGCGGCAATATCTCCGCTCCATACGGCGGCTGCATACCGCTGCGAACCCGCAAAAGCGCTGCGGGTCAGTATAAATACACGCGCATCGGGATTGGCGGCGCGCTGCCCCTCATAAATGCCTTTTGCATTCACCAGCGGATAGGCATTCAGATATTCGGCTGCCGGTCCGATCGCCGTAGGCGTCATCTGCTCCTTTCTTTTTTCGGGGCTCACGTTCGAAAGGATGTCCGGCTCGCTGGCATCCATCCACCAGGCATCGATGCCTTTGTTATAAAGTTTTTTATTCAGCAGGTCCCAAAAGCCTTTGCGCGCCCCGGGATTGAAGGCATCGTAAAAAGTAGATACATAACCTTTGCCGATCCAGTCACGCTGACTGTCTGCGACATTCCTTTTATACAGCCAGTTCTTTTCATTAAAGTCCTTATAGGCGGGGATCCCTTCATAGAATTTCGGCCACACGGAGATCATGAAGTGTGAATGATATTTATCGTGCAGCACCCGGATCATGCTGTCGGGAGAAGGAAAACGGCTGGCGTCGAACTCCTGGCTGCCCCACGCATCCTGCCGCCAATAGCTCCAGTCCAGGACAATATTGTCCAATGGTATCCGCCGGGCGCGGAACTCTTTTACGGTATTAAGGATCTCTTCCTGGGTCTTATAACGCTCCCTGCTCTGCCAGAGCCCCATCGCCCATTTGGGGGCGATAGTGGATTTGCCCGTCAGCTGCCGGTAGCCGGCAATGACCTCATCCGGGTTCTTTCCATAGATAAAATAATAATCCAGCTGATGCCCCGCCTCGGAGCTGAAGCTGACATCATTTTGCTGTCCGGCCGGCAACGGGTCCAGCCATTTCACGGACAAATAAGATTCACCACCATCCGGCGCCCATTCTATCCGGATGGGCACCTTTTTATCCTTTTCCATAGGCAGGTCCAGGATGGCGGAACCGGGGTTCCACGCTTCACGCCACCGGTCAAGCCGCAGCTTGCCGTCGACATACACTTTCAGATACCCCCCGTAGGTCAGATGAAAAACATGCACTCCGGTGATGTCCGAAGCCAGAGAACCTTCCCAGGTCACCGATCCCGTCGCGGGGGTGAATTCAGCCGGCAGCAGTCTTTTCGAATCCCCCAGGTAAGTATAATTAATAATGGACTCCGCCTTCTCCAGGTTGACTACCTCGGGATGGAGCTTGTCATTATGATACGAGGCCGTCAGCCAGCCCTGGTCATCGTGCGCAGAATACAATCCCAGGGCGGACAATTGCTTATAGGGCCGAACGTCCCCGACAGCGGTAAGAGAATAATTATCCCAGAGAATGCCATAATTCCGGGAGGAAAGAAGAAAAGGAATGGCTACATCCGTATTGTTCTGAAAAAGATTGACCTGGTGTCCCTTATAGTTGACCAGACCCTCCTGGTGCTGCCCCAGTCCATAAAAAGCTTCGTCATCAGTGGAAGTAAAGGTCTGCCGGATATGATAGCTGGGCTTCCCGTCAAAGACGGCCGCCTCAAAGCTACGTCCGCCCGCCTTCTTCTCGGCCAGGATAGACTTGCCTGCCGCATCCATAAACCGCACCGTGCCTGTCCGGGACGCAACGGCCACCCTCAGCAGGCGGGTCGTTAACACTACTTCGCTGTCGTTTTGCAGCACATCCCACCGTACGGAAGTATCTTTTTCGTACATCGTAATGAGGCTTTCCGTCTGTCGTACCGGCTCAGCAGCCTCCGGGTCAGCCACCACCCGGATGATCCCATCGGAGATCACAGACAACCGCACCGCAGGCAAATGGCCGGATAACAGGTCATCAGGATAAACGACGATCCCGTCCGCGGCACGGGTATAATGTCCATTGGCTTGGTGATATGGTCCATTGGCTTGAGCACAGGCAATTGTCAGCAGGGATAAAAACAGGAGAGAAAACAGTTTTGTGTAGTAATGCATTGCAATCGGTTGTAAGACTCCCCAAAAGTAACTGCTCATTCCAAAGACCGGGGTAGGCTAACTTGCAAATCATGGTGCCCGATTGTTGACGGGAGGGGCATAATTCTGTTATTTCTGGGGTAAAAATTGTTCATGACAGCCTAAGCGCTCGTTATATTGTATTGGTTATCTGGTTTTCGTTATTTTTACCTTATTGGTTAATGCTTATAATCTTGCCCCCCGAATCGATTCATAATGAAATGGATTTGCTGCGGCAAATCGCAGACGGCAGTGAAGTAGCTTTTCGACAGTTATTCGATACCTACCAGCGGCAGCTTTTTACGTATGTATATAAGGTAACGCATTCAAGAGAGCTGGCGGACGATGCTGTACAGGAGATCTTCCTTAAGATCTGGTCGATGCGGCAAAAGCTGCCAGCCATAGAGAACATCCAGGCGTACCTCCGCCGGATGGCGCACAACCAGGCGCTTAAAGGCTTTCAGGCCGTGGCAAGGGAGGGCCTGGTGGAAGATCGGCTGGCAAGCCAACGATCAGCCCAGGAGGCGGCTGACGACGGACTGCTTTCCAAAGAAATTCAACGTTATATCAACCATCTTATCGATCAGCTCACTCCTTCCCAGCGAAAAGTGTTCTTGTTAAGCCGGGAAGAAGGCCTCAAACAACAGGAAATCGCCGATCGCCTGGGATTGAACCTCGTTACTGTCAAACGCCACATGGTGGATGCACTGAGGGCCATCCGCGATGGTATCGCCCAAAACTATGGTACACAGTCTATTGCCCTGTATATAATCTTTCGGTTAAGCGAGCATTAAAAAAAAGTCATTTTTTTCTTCGCCTTCTTCCTATTTCCTGTATCATATATAGGTAACCTTACCAAAATTCAAAATTCCACCTCGTGGCTATGTCGGAGCGATTCACTTATTTAATAACCCGTTGGTTGGACGGCACAGCCTCTAAAGAGGAGCAGAAAGAGCTTTGGGGGTTGTCGCTGGAGGCAGCCCATCAGGACCAGTTAAACACCGAACTGGAAAGTGCCTGGACTATGGTAACAGCGGAAGAAAGTATGTCCGTCGAAAAAGTGGATCAGTTATTTGAAAAGCTCGGTAGTGAGCCGGTCAGGGTGATCGATCTGGAGCGGAAGCAACAAAGAAAACGGCGCCTCTTCTGGAGCATGGCTGCGGCAGCAGTAATTATCCTGGCCATCGGAGGCGCAAACTGGCTATTGAACCCGCCTGTTCAGCGTAAGCCGGTAGCAGTACAAGACACGCACCGGGATGTTCAGCCCGGGGGAAATAAAGCGGTGCTTACCCTTGCCAATGGCAATAAGATCGTTCTTGACAGTGCAGCCGATGGTCTGCTGACAAAGCAGGGCCGGGTAAACATCGTTAAGGTGGCAGACGGCCAATTAGCGTACAAGGGTAGAGATAATGCCGGCTCATTCAACACATTAACTACCCCTTATGGCGGTATGTACCGCCTGATACTGCCCGATGGGACAGCGGTATGGCTCAATGCAGCTTCAGCAATAACCTACCCTACAGCATTTGCCGGGCCAAAAAGGGAAGTGCTCGTTAAAGGAGAGGCATATTTTGAAGTGGAAAAAGATGCTTCAAAGCCCTTTATCGTCAATGTCAATGGTCATTCTATAATAGAGGTATTGGGAACGCATTTTAATGTAAATGCGTATGATAATGAAGATAGCATCAGCACTACCTTACTGGAAGGCAGTGTGAAAGTTACAGCCGGCAACATTGCCGACAAAGAGCACCAGGTGACACTTAAACCGGGTCAGCAAATGCTGATAGATGCTGACGACCGGCGCGTCAAAGTGATAAATAATTTGGACCCGGATAGAATTATCGCATGGAAGAACGGCCTATTCAATTTTGAAGGTATGCCTTTGGAAAGAGCAATGCGGCAACTGGCAAGATGGTATAATATAGAGATCGTTTATGAACAACCCATCCGGGCAATTCAGTTCGGCGGTACACTTAAAAGGAATTTGCCGCTGTCCGGTATATTGCATTTTCTCGAAGGAGCCGGCCTTCATTACAGGCTGGAGGATAAGAACCGGCTGATTATATTAAAGGATTGACGCGCTGATCATAATATTCCCAACTGCTTATTAACTAACCAAAACTATGTTAGCATGAGACTAACAATTGTTCTCCTGACTGCTGTTTTTTTTAATGTACAGGCGTCCGGCGTTGCTCAAACCGTCACGCTGGCCGCACAAAAAATGCCGCTGCAAATGGTATTCAAAGCCATTGAGAAGCAGACCGGCTATAGCGTTTTTTACAATGATGACCTCATTAAAAATGCCACGCCGGTAACGGTGAACGCGCATGAAATGCCTTTGAAGGATTTCTTAGGACTGATCCTGAAACAAGATCATTTGACATTTGAGATCTCCAAAGAAAATATCCTGATCAAAAAAGAACCGCCGGTAAAACCCCTGCCGGATCCTCAACCGCCGATGAAGGTTTCCGGTACGGTAACAGGGGTCAATAAGCAGCCGTTGGCCGGCGCTACGATCCAGGTAAAAGGGCAACAGAACAGCGCCGTTACAGATGCCCAGGGAAACTTTCAGATAACGGTCGGGCAAGGCGCCACTATTGTGATAAGCTACGTTGGTTACCGGCAGAAGGAAGCCAGGATCAATAATAGTCACCCTCTCAGCGTAACGTTAGACGAAGACGACCATCTGCTGGAAAATGCGGATGTAGTGTCCACCGGCTACCAGGTCATCTCGAAAGAGCGAAGCGCCGGCTCTTTTTCCAAACCGGATATGCTGACAATTGCAACCCGCTCCAGCAGCCCTAACATTTTGGGAAGATTAGATGGGTTGGTGCCCGGGTTGGTAGTAAACAATGCCCCTAATGCAGAACCCTTATTGATCCGGGGTCTGACCTCGGTCAACTCTACCAGGTCTCCGTTGATCATAGTAGATGGGGTTGAATTGCCCGGCAATAATACCAACCCCGATGCTATGACTAATGTAATGAACAGCGCCAACCCGATAGCAAATATCAATCCGCAGGACATCGCAGATATCACTGTTCTGAAGGATGCCTCAGCGGCCTCGATCTGGGGCGCCAGGGCTGCCAACGGTGTTATTGTCATCACTACAAAAAAGGGCCGGGCGGGCGAAAATATACGAGTCGAGTACGACGGCTATTATATTTTTCAGCGCCGCCCCGATCTGAATTATATCCCCAAATTAAACAGCCGGCAATTTATTACGGCGGCAAAAGAGATATTCCCCGATTATGCACCCTTCAATAGCTGGTCGTCGGTACAATTGATAGCCCCGGTACCGCCGCATCTGCAGATCCAATATGATCAATACCGTGGGTTAATTACCCAGGCGCAGGCCGATAAATCGCTGGACAGCCTCGCGTCGGGCTCCAATAACAGCGAGATCCGGGATATTTTTTACCGGAATGCCGCTACCATGAACCATACAGTATCGGTGTCAGGCGGCGGCCGGGTACATTCTTATTACGGGTCGGTAAGCTACACCGGCATCCAGAACAACATGCCCGGTCAAAAGAATAACAGCTATAAGATCAATCTCAGGCAGGATATCAACCTCAGCCAAAGAATGCAAATATCCCTGATAACCGACCTTACGAACACTGTTACAAGCGGAAATGTAATTGGTATTACTGACTCTGTTACAAGGGGAAATGCAATTGGCATTACTGACGGTATAAGCGCCCCCAGCCTGGCGTTCGTACCCTATCAGCATTTTCAGGATGCCGGCGGCAATCCATTGACGATAAACTTTATGGGTAATTACAGCGATTCCCTCCGGATGGATTACGAGGCCAGAAGCCGGATCAATCTTGGATATGTGCCGTTAAATGAGATCAGGGCAGGATATTTCAAAGGCACCGCGCTATCCGGCAGAATCGTGGGAGGGGCGAAAATAAGCCTGCTCAAATTCCTCCGCTTCGAAGGCACTTATGGTTATTCTACAACCGCCTCGAACACGAGGACTGTTCTGAGCCAGGGAAGCTATGGTGTAAGAAATGAGCTCCTGAACTTTACACAGGCGCCGGACGCAAACAGCATTCCGACATACTGGCTGCCCACCTCCGGCGGCAGGCTGACGGAAAACAATGCCACGCAGAAAAATTGGACAGTCAGGAATCAATTAATTTTTGACCAGGCCTGGAACGAACATCAGCTGACCGTTCTTGCAGGGCAGGAAGCGACCAGTATTACACCCGTTGCCACACAGGTGATCTACCGGGGTTGGGACGACCAGCTCCAAATTTCACGCCCGGTGAATTACGATACGTTGGCCAGGGGCATATCGGGAACAGTACCCGGGTTTGCACATACACTACCCAATAATCTCAGTGGCGGTGAAGGCGTCATCACGAGGACGACTTCTTACTACTCCAATCTCAGCTATGCGTACCTGAGTAAATACGTGCTGAATGCCAGCTGGAGAATAGATAAGAGTAATTTGTTCGGATTCGATCAGTCTGCGCAGAACAGACCTGTTTGGAGCGTCGGAGGTAAATGGATGCTGGCCCGTGAGGACTTTATGAAACAGGCCACCTGGCTGGATAGATTGGATGTTCGCCTGACGTACGGCATCACAGGGAATGCGCCAACACCAGGCACAGCAGCATCCTTTGATATTCTGCTTGCGCAGTCGAATGTAAACTACGTCGGTGGATCAGGCTACGTAATCTCTACCCCCGGCAATAGTAAGCTTACCTGGGAAGGAACGTCTGTTTATAATACCGGGCTTGATTTTACTTTGCTGGGCGGCCGGTTAGCAGGGTCTATCGATGCATACCTGAAAAAGACCCATGACCTCATCGGGCCCTTGAAAACAGCTCCACTGACGGGATATGCAACTGTAACCGGAAATTTCGGCGACATGGAAAATAAAGGCGTTGAGTTTCTTTTAAATTCCCTCAACGTGACGTCTAAAAACTTCATTTGGAGGACCAGCTTTACTTTCGGGTATAACAGGAATAAGATCACACAACTGGATGTCAGCACGCCTATAACCACTGGCACAGGTATGATCGCCACGAATGGCTCCGCGCCTTTTTTTGTTGGCCGGCCTGCTTATACCGTATTTGCTTACAATTATGCCGGATTAAATACAGTGGGAGATCCACAGATAAAGCAAGCCGACGGCAAAGTCACGGCTGCCGCTACGGCATCTACTGCGCAGGACGTATTGTATATGGGCAGTTCACAGCCCTCCTGGACCGGGGGTTTATTCAATACATTTATTTATAAAAAGTTTTATTTAGCAATAAATATCAGCTACAACATGGGCCATGTCCTGTTTCGCGACGCCAATACGTTTTGGAGCGGCGTAATGTATGACAATTCCATGAGCAGTGAATTTGCCCGCCGGTGGAAGGCTCCCGGGGATGAAGCAAAGACGGATATCCCAAGATATGCCGGCTCGAACGCCATCGCCAATAATCGTAATACCGATTATTATACACATGCAAACTCGAATGTATTTAACGCATCCTATGCAAAGATCAGAGAGATCACCCTATCCTATAATCTTGGACAGAATATCATTCACCGTCTGGGGGTAGAAGGCGTCAGTTTCCGGGTGCAGGTCTCCAATCTGATGCTCTGGAAGGCAAATCATCTGGGCATCGATCCTGAATTCCAAAGCGTGGCAGGTGTGCGAAGCATGCGCACCGGTCAGGGGGCCATAACCATTGGCGCACATATTACCCTTTAACCAAAAAACATTTTCGGGTTATGAAATTTCCACATAAATATCTATTGGTTCCGGCGCTGTTGTCATTAGCGCTATCGGAGATCTCCTGCAATAAAGATTTTTTAGAGCTACAGCCCAAAGGCTATACGATAGCCAGGACCACCAGCGACTACGAACAGCTGATGAATGCGACTTTCATATCGACTTACTTTACCGCCTCCGGCTATCTCGCCGATGATATGGCCGCACAGCAACAGTATTTTGATGGCGCCCTGCTTCGTGCTCAACGGCTTTTCCAATTCTCGGACACCGTGTATCAGCCCGATGAATTACCAATAGAAATTGGCGATGCCCAGTCCTATATTCAAAGGCTTTATGTGTTCAATAAGGTCATTAACGAGGTAATGCAATCGCAGGACGGTACTGACCAGCAAAAGCTGGCTATACAGGCCGAGGCAAAAGTCGGCAGAGCCGCCTGTCTTCTTGCTTTTCTAAATGACTTTTCCAAACCTTATAATGCAGCTACCGCGGCTACGGATCTGGGCGTTCCAATCATAACAAAGGCGGAAGTAACCCAGACCCAATTTGTAAGGGCCACTGTGAAGGAAGGATATGATTTTATGATCAAAGACCTGACGGACGCATTGCCCTATCTGGGACCGGTCGTGAATCGCCGCAAATTCTCGAAGGCGGCAGCCGAATTCTACCTGGGCCGGATCTATTTATACATGGCGGATTTCGCGAAGGCAAGAACACATATAGACGGCGCGTTTGCCGCGCTGGCAGGCGCCGCTATTCCGGTGGCCCTGTATGATTATAACATCGTCCTGGACCCTGATGCTGCGGGAACATGGTATCCGGACATTATTTTCAGGCTTGCGAACTTACCTCTCGCGACCGCTAATACCCAGACCATATATAACATTTCTGCAGGTACGTTCTTTTTTAATTCCGCCAATACATTTGTGACCAGTCCGCAAACAGCGGCTTTATATGACTCGTCGGATATGCGCCTGGCGCTGTATTCCAATACCGAGCTGTTCGGGTCATTTGTCTTTCCAAATGGCATGCGACGTTTCTCTGCTGATTTCAGCAGAGAAATTGGCCCTTCTTTGCCCGATCTATACTTAATGCGCGCCGAACTGGCAGCGCGCGCAAATGATCTGGCTGGCGCCAAGGCAGACCTTGAGCTGCTCAGGGCCAACAGGATGCCGGCAAATATCGCTGCCATACCCGCAACTATCGCGTCCGACCAGGTTGCCCTGGTGAAATTTATCCTGGAAGAACGCATAAGGGAATTTGCCGGCACCGGTCTGCGTTGGTTCGATCAGCGCAGATTGTCCGTAGATCCGGTCTATAATAATACTGTCAGGTATACGCACGAGATGTACGACACTGACGGGAACGTAGTAGCGACTTACACCCTTCGGCCTGAACGATTCGCCTTGAAATTCGGCCAGCGCATGATTACAGAGAACAAAGGGCTCGTGGAGAATCCATAGTTGAATTTATTAAACCGCTTAATATGATGAAGATGAAAAAGATGATCCTGTTGTTGCTGATCTCCAGTCCTGTTTTCGCTCAGCAGTCAGTATCCACGAAGTATAACTTTCAGGATTTTACAATGATCGCGAACGTGGAAGCCCAGGAGAAGCAGTATAACGAAATGCTGAAGGCAGACCCTATCGACCCGGCCAAACCTTCCATGTACGGGGAATATCGTGCGCAGCTCGCTATGGGATGGCTCACCAAAGGCAAATTCGGGCGTTACTGGTATTATAAAAATGCCAACCCGAAATTCAGCCCATATCATTTACTCTATCTTACCTATGCGCTGGAGCACCTGCTCGACGAAGATAACAACCTGGCGGAGGTGGAAAAAGTGTCAAGGGGAATATTGGATGATCTCCGGAAAGGAACGATGACCGATGGAATGGGCCGCACACAACCTATTATGGAGATCAATGCCGCGGCCAATGCCAAACTGGGGAATACAGAAACTGCCCTGGAGATGTTGGCCAAATCGTCGGAAGTTAAGGAAAGTACGCGTGAAATGCGCTATTTCAGGGATCAAAAAGCCAGTTACCTTAACCGTTTTGCGATAGTGATGATGGCGGCCGGCAGGTATCAGGTCGCGTTCGATACACTAAGCAAGGCTTTCAGGGAGGCTGATTCAGATCCTGCTATGGTTACCACCTTCAGGCAGGTCTATAAAAAATTGAAGGGCACCGAAAACGGTTTCGGGCAATATCTTACATACCTGCAGGACGAAGCTTACCGGGAGTGTTACGAAGAAGTGGAAAAAATGTACATCGCATCTCCGACGAAGACGCTTGAAGGGACTTTTCCCAACACCCGGGGGCAGGACAAACCCATGACGCTCTTTCGGGCCATGCACCCTGTCCAGGATATATCGCTGATGGATCTGAATGGCAAACCCGTTAAACTCGGCGATTACACAGGAAAGGTATTGGCTTTGGATTTCTGGTCCACCGGATGCACCCCTTGTGTTGCGGCATTCTCAGGATTTGACCGTGTGGTAGCTGATTATAAAAAAGATGTATTTCAAATGTTTGTAGTAGACCTGTTTGAAGACCAGTCTGCTGTAAAAGAATTTATAGAAAAAAAGGGAATTACGCTCGATGTTTTACGTGATGAGGAAAACAAGGCATACGATGTTCAGGGAACGCCTGCTAAAATTGTTTTTGATCCCCTGGGCAATATAAGGTTCTATAGCTCGGGCTATGCAGGTTCTACGGACAGGGAATATTATAAGCTGAAGTCTATGGTGGAGATCACCAAAGCCAGGTATAAAGACCACCCGGTTTCCTGGAAATTCAGTAGTGAAACGACTGCGCCCCTCACTTTTCAGATAAATTTCGTGGCTTCCATCAAAGAGCCCTTTCATATTTATCCCCAGTCTTTTGGTGGAGGAATAGGCATGCCTACTACTATTTCGATGGAAGAAAATGCCAACGTTCAACTGATCGGGCAGATCAGGGAAAAAGGCGTCGACTCATCGAATGGGGGAACGGCGGCTTATTATGCAAAAGGTGTTACGTTTTCGCAAACCATCCGGCTCAAGGCCGATGAAAAAACAACGCTGCGTTTCCGCGTCAGGTACATGGCTTGCAACGATCAAATGTGCCTTCCTCCGTCATCGAAGGAATTCACCCTGGTCATAAACGATAAAAACGCCGTTGCCGCTGTGGCGGAAGACGAAAAGACAAATGCCGCACCGGATAAAACCGAAGCAGTATTGAAATATGAAGATTTTGCAATGGCGGATACAGAAGGAAAGAACGTTTCCACCGAAACGATCACATCCCGGAGCACCTATACCTTCATCGATTTCTGGGCGAGTTGGTGCGCCCCTTGCAGGGCGCAGGCAAGGGCGCTTGTACCACTCTATAAACGATACAAAGCCCAGGGTCTTGGCGTGATAGGCGTTTCACTGGATACAGACACAACATCATGGAAAAAGGCGATCAGGGACGATGGCTACACCTGGACCAATCTCAGCGATCTGAAAGGTTTTGAGTCGCCCATCAGCAAAAAATATGGCATCAAGGCTATTCCCAGGAATCTCCTGATCAATAACAAGGGTGATATTGTTGCCATGGATCTGCATGGAAAAGAGCTGGAAGCGAAACTGGCGGGATTATTTAATAATAAGTTTATGATCAATGGTAAATACGGCGCCTTTAATTCACCCGCAATGGCCTATTTAGAGTATACCATGGATGGTAGATCTATCGTGGATTCCGTCAAACTGAATGGAGGATACTTTACATTCACCGGGAAAGCATCCTCTTCCCCCGTAGAGGCCACTTTAATCTTTGATACCAAAGGCGTCGGAAGAGCTAAAAGCCTGGATCGGATGACCGTTTATCTCGAACCCGGCACTATCAGGGTTGAGACGAATGGAGCAACAGTTCTCGGTGCGCAAATAACCGGAACTCCCTATAATAACGATAATACCGATTTCAACAACCTGGTCGATGATGCCCTCTCCCATTTGTCAGCCGATGACAAGACGTTCATGGAAGGAAAAGCATCACCGCAGTCCACGCCCGATTATGAGACCAAACTGGAAGGCTTTCGGAAAAGATATAGCGATTTGACGGTGGATGCTTATGTTAAGTTCATAAAATCCCATCCTGCATCGATGCTAAGCCTGGAAATATTTCCTAGAGTCGCTTATGAACAGTCGTATGATATGGTTAAGCCTTTATTCGAAGGGTTATCGCCTGCAATTAAAGACAGCAAGGACGGCAGGAAAATGGCTGAGACCCTCGAAAGGATGAGAGTGACAGCCATCGGACAACCTGCGCCGGACTTTGAGGTACCCGGTACAGAAGGCAAGCTGGTTAAACTCTCTTCATTTCGCGGCAAATATGTACTGCTCGACTTTTGGGCTTCATGGTGCGGGCCGTGCCGTGCGGAAAACCCCAACCTGGTGAAGATCTATAACAAATTCAAGGATAAGAATTTTAAAATTATCGGTGTTTCAATTGACAAGGCTAACAGTAAAGCATTGTGGCTGGCCGCCATTAAAAGTGACGGGCTTCCATGGATCCAGCTTTCTGACCTGAAGCTTGGGAATGGTTCAGTGGCAAAATCATTTGGCGTCCAGGCAATTCCTCAGAATTTCCTGATCGACCCCAATGGAATTATTGTTGGAAAAACCCTGATGGGCAGTGTGTTGGATGCCAGGCTAAGTGAAATTTTTAAATGATGAGCAATGCTGCCGTCATGGTTACGGTTTTACCGGGATCTTCACCTCCTGGAAAATATCCCGGGATGAATTCCCCAATCGCAGGATGTATTCTCCGGCTTCCGTATTCCATGCTTTTTTTGACTCGTCATAAAACCCCAGATCGGAAACTTTCACCTGCATTTCAACTGTTTTTGTTTCCCCGGGCATCAGGAATACTTTTTCAAAGGCCTTCAGCTCTTTTTCCGGTCGCAGCACGGAACATCCCGGCTCGCTCGCATATAATTGCACGACTTCAGCTCCGTAAACGCCGCCTGTATTTTTGATAGTGAACCTCGCCCGGATAGTATCATCCTTTCCATAGCCTGATCTATCGGTCGAAAGATCGCTGATGGAAAAATGAGTATAAGAAAGACCATAGCCAAAGGGGAATTGCGGCTGGATCTTTTTAGTATCGAACCAGCGGTACCCTACCAGGATATCTTCTTCGTAATTTACTTTCAGGTTGCGGCCGGGATAATTACCCAGGGCATGTGCAGGCGATTGGGCTAAGGACACCGGCAGCGTGAAGGGAAGCTTGCCGGAAGGATTTGCCTTGCCGCTCAGCAGGTCCGCTACTGCGTTTCCCGCCTCCATACCCCCATACCACGACCATAAAATGGATGGCACACGTTGAACAATGCCGGCCAATCCCACCGGAGACCCGGCAATGATCACCAGCACTGTGTTAGGGTTCGCTTTGGCAACCTCCTGGATCAAAACTTCCTGCCCATACGGCAGGTCCATATTTTTCTTATCGGCAGATTCGGTGTCGAAATCATGGTTTAACCCGCCAAAAATAATGGCTATATCAGATTCTTTCGCGGCCGCAACAGCCTCGTCGATCAGTTGCCAGTCCACTTTGCCGGAGCCGGACTGACCGGAATTATTGCCTTCTTTGAAGGTGGATTGCTTTTCGTATCCCCGTGCATAGTTTATTTTTACTGCGGCCCCGAACTTTTGTTGCAAAGCCTGCAGGGGTGTTATTTCATACAAGGTCTTGATCTCGGAGCTGAGCCCGCCGCCGCAATGTTTACGGGTGGCATTATCGCCAATGACGGCGATCGATCTTATTTTATCGAAATGCAGCGGCAGCAGGTTCCCGTTGTTTTGTAACAGCACCGCCGCTTCCGCCGCGGAATTATAGGCAGCCTGCTGATGTTCAGGCGTATTCATCTTTCCTTTTTCGCGTCCTTTCCCATCCAGCATTTTTGTTCTGGACATTACCCGCAGCACATTCGCCACTTTTTCATCGAGGATTGCCATAGGCACTTTCCCTTCTTCCACTGCTTTGATCAGTGGATTCGCAAAATACCACTCGTTATAATCCTTTATATCCGTGCCCATTTCCAGGTCGAGCCCTGCCAAAGCCGCTTTTACCGTGGAATGAGCAGCAGACCAATCGGTCATCAGCACGCCTTTGAAACCGAACTCTTTGCGAAGTATCTGCCGGTCGAGGTAATCATTTTCGGAACACCAGCCGCCACGGAACCTGTTGTAGGCAGCCATCACGGTATAAGCGCCGCCTTCCATCACGGATGCTTTGAACCCGGGCAGGTAGATCTCCCGCAAGGCCCTTTCGCTCATATACACGTCGATGGAGTCCCGGTGTTCTTCCTGGTTATTGGCCAGCCAGTGTTTTACGCTGACTGCCACATCTTTTGACTGCAATGCTTTGATATAGGCAACGGCCATCCTCGATATAAGAAAAGGGTCCTCGCTCATGTATTCAAAATTCCTTCCGCACAACGGCGAACGGATAATGTTGATGCCGGGGCCCAATAAGATATCTTTTTTCCTGTAACGGGCTTCTTCACCCAACACAAGACCCTGGGCATAAGCCAGCTGAGGGTTCCAGGTAGCAGCAAGCGCCGTGCCCGGCGGAAAGCAGGTAGCGGAGTCGTTTGTCCATCCGGCATAAGCCCAGTTATCCCGGTTGATCTCTGCCCGAACCCCATGAGGTCCGTCACTCAACGCCCACTCGGGAATACCCAGCCGCCGGATCCCGGAAACATAAAATTTCGAATTCGCATGCAGCAGGCTTACTTTTTCCTGCAATGTCATTTTGCTGATGAGGGCCCTGATCTTTTCTTCCAGCTTATTGCCGCTTGCAACGTTTTGCGCGTTTGCCGTACCCGTTATCATTAGTAATGAAAAGAGCAGGAGTCGATTTACCGTTTTTGTCATTTGTGCTGTTTTATTCAGTCCATACCAATACACCGGCAGGCGCCAGTGTTTTTTCTCCAATAAGGATCTTACCTGTTGCGGGAATATTCATCGTGTAGTTTTCGGAGGAATAATTTACGGCCAGATAGAACCCATCCCGCCAGTAAACATATACACCCTTAGGATAGTCTTCCGTCGCCGCTCCGGCCTTATTATAAATGTTCCGCAGGACGTCCTTTTCCAGACTTCCATCATCGGTATCCACACCGATATAGGTGACGGTGCCTTTCCCCATTTTTCGTGTCACTACAGCGGCTGTACCCTTGTAAAACTGGTTGTTATAGGTTGCAAGGACCTCTGTGTTCTCATCCGCGATAAGCAGGTCGCCCCAATTGTTCCAATTGTAACGGGTTGATCCCATAAGGACTTCGCCTTTGACGTTGTTCGAAAGCATGTCCGTTGCTTTAACATGAGCTCCGGTTACACTTGCGATCGGCGCTGCTGTCGCAGCCTCCGGAAAGTGTCCCATGCGGTCTTTGGTCGCCGTTCGGCAAGTGATGATCAAATGTCCTCCGGCTGTAGCATAATCGCTCCATTTCTTCACCAAAGCGGCATCGACCATCTCGTATGCTGGGACAATAACGAATTTGTATTTTGACAGATCGGCTGTTTCGGGGATCACATCCACCGGGGCGCCGAATGATTTGGCTATCTCAAGGAATTTTATCGGGTAATTCCATGTGTCCCACTGGAAGGTCTGTTTTTGCCTGTCGATCGTCCAGTAATTCTCGAGATTCCAGACAATTGCCGTTGACCGCGCAGCCAGTTTCCCAGGCATCCCGATACCCGGCTTATACTGTTTCCGGAGCTCTTTTATCTCTTTCATGAATTGCATGTACTCCTCACCGCCCTGCGAAGGCGTTACCCCATCTGTTTGTATCACACCTGCATGATACTGCTCCGCACTATAAAGGATCTGCCGGAACCGGTAAGAACAGGCGAGCTTCCCGCCTGCTGCAAAGCTATGGTATAACCACATACGCACCGTGCCTGGCAGGAGCAGCGGGTTAAAGCTGCCCCAGTTGACCGGCCCCGGCTGGATCTCCATTACCCCGGATACTTTTCCGACAGACTTATAATAGGCTGAAGCAAAAAGAACGACCTTGCTATTGCCTAACCTGAATCCAAGATCGCCGATATTGTCGCTTCCTCCATTGGGATAAGCTGTGTAAGTGGCAAGATCGAGCTTCTTCGTCCGCCCCGCATCGGCGCCCGTGGATACTGCTGTATAATTGGTAGTGATAAATTGATCCTGGGAAATGGCATTCCGGAGAATGCCGGCCTGGAGATCGAGGAATTCAGCCTGTGCGTCCGCGGAATATCTTTTAAAGTCAAGCAAAGCATGAGGGTTATTACCCCACCATCCTACTATGTTCGTATTCGGGATAATGATCTGGCCGAAATCATCGTACCACTGACTCCAGAATGCCGTGCCCCACGCTGCATTCAATGCATCGATGGTTTTGTACTTGTTTTTTAGCCATTGCCTGAATGCCTCCTGCGAAGATGGGCTGTAGTCGGGCTTGGCATCGGGCTCATTATCGAGCTGCCATCCAATTACATTTTTATCCTGCCCGTAACGTTTTGCCATTTCGGCCACGATCCTTTCTACAAACCTCCGATAGGTGGGATTAACGATCGACCCCAGGCCGCGTGTGCCATGCTCGCCGCGGATATAATGGCCGTCCATTATAAAGGTTTCGGGATAATTGGCCCGCATCCAGGCCGGGGCCGTGGCAGATGTTGTGCACATAAGCACCTTTAGCTTGTATTTCGCGCAGAGGCTTACCACTTTGTCAAGCCATGCAAAATCAAATTTTCCCTCTTCCGGTTCTATCCTGAACCAGGCAAATTCGGCCAGGTGCACAAACTCATAACCCATACTGGCGATCTTTTTTATATCGCGTTCCCACTGGCTTTCGTCCCAATGCTCGGGATAATAATAAATGCCTGTAGTGACTAAGTCTTTTTCAGGGAAAAATGGACTGAGCTCCTGGGACCTTACGCTTAGACCTGAAATGATCATGACCGTCAACAGGAATGCCAGTCTTGGGTTATGCACAGCAATCGATTGTAACATAACCTAAAAGTAGACCGCTATCGCAAAAATGAAGGTAGGCCAGCTTGCAAATGAAGGTGCCGGAATGTTACCGAGTAGGGTATAATTCTGATATTTTAAGGGTAACAACGGTTCAGGGACTGGTCATCCATCTCTTTTCCGCCGCTCAGCCTGGTAAACGCTGGGCAGCTTGCCGTAAACTTCCTTAAAGTACCGGGCGAAATATTTGGGGTTGTTGAACCCGACCATATAAGCGACTTCCGCGACATTGTGCCGGGTCTTTTCCAGCAGCTGGGCCGCCCGCATCATCCGGAAGCTGCGGATAAACCCGATGGGCGTTTTGCCGGTGCCCGTCAGTATGCGCTTGTACAAGGTCGTCCGGCTCATGCCCAGCTCCCGGGCCCAATCATCCACCGAGAAGTCGGCATTGGCAATATGTTTCTCTACGACTTCCACCGCTTTATGGATGAATTCCTCCACGGTCTCTTCCGGCGTTTCTTCGATCTCTTTTGGTTCGATCGTAACCCTTCTTCTGGCAGTGTCCTCCACGGAGCCCTTGAATTCCAATAAATTTCTGATGCGCGAGACCAGTATCTCCACATTGAACGGTTTCGAAATATAGTCGTTGACGCCCATCCCCAGGGCCCGCAGCTGGTCATGCTCGCTCGAAAGGGCCGTCAGCAGGATCACGGGAATATGATTGACCCGTTCATCACCTTTTATCTTTTTACACAGCTCCAGCCCGTCCATCAGGGGCATATTGACATCGCTCACCACCAGGTCCGGCTGCGCAGAAAGGGCTTTCTGCCACCCTTCCCTGCCATTGGATGCCTCCAGGACGGTAAACAGGGGCGCCAGGTTGTCTTTGAGATAAAACCGGAAATCGTCATCATCTTCCACCAGCAGCACTTTGAAATGCTTTTCCTTTTCCTCCGGAAAATAGAGGGGTTCTTCTCTCGCGGCTGCCTCATCACCCATTTCCTCTTCAGGCGACGCGATTGTTGCCACCCGTGCTGTTTCCGGCAGGAGGGTCACTGGCAGAAGCACTATAAAGCAGCTGCCGTGATCAGGCTCACTCTCCACTCTGATGGCGCCACCATGCATTTCCACGAATTCCCTCGTAATGGCCAGCCCGATGCCCGTACCCTGGTTCCGGATATGCCCCGGCGCTTCTCCCTGGAAGAACGATTCAAAGATCTTTTGCTGCTGATCCACCGGGATCCCGATGCCCGTATCCTTCACCCTGAGCTCCAGCAGGACACTCTGCTCCTCTTTTTCCGCCACAGAAAGCTCCACCTTTACTGAACCGCCGGTGGGCGTAAATTTAAAGGCGTTGGATAAAAGATTGAATAGGATACGCTCTACCTTGTCCTTGTCGAACAAGGCGGGAAGATGATCCATGTCGGCATGATAATCGAAGACAATGTTTCTCTCTGCCGCCAGGTCTGCAAACGAATCGGCCGTCATCTTTATAAATCCCGCAATGTCTCCCGGCCCCATATGCAGCTTCAGCTCACTGACCTCCATTTTTCTAAGGTCCAGCAGCTGGTTGACCAGGTGGAGCAGCCTTTTTGCATTACGCTCGATCGTCATAGCCAACTGTCTTCGCCCGGCATCCTCCGTACCCCGTATCAATTTGTCGGCAGGCGATAATATCAGCGACAAAGGCGTACGGAATTCATGGCTGAGGTTGGTAAAGAATTTGATCTTCATCCTGTCCAGCTCATGTATCCGGATTGCTTCGCGCCTTTCTTCCGCCAGGGCAAACCGCGCTTTGGCCCGCCTGATGATACGCATGCGTCCCAGGTACAGCGCTGCCAGGACGATCAGGACATATATAATATAGGCAAGGGTCGTCTTCCAGAACGGAGGCTTTATAATAACCCGTACCGTGATCCCGTCATTATTCCATACTCCATCGCTATTGGAAGCCCTGACCCGGAAAATGTATTCGCCCGGATCGATGTTCGTGTAAGTAGCCCGCCGGTTACGGCCATCCGTCGACACCCAGTCCTTGTCAATTCCTGCCAGCTGATAGGCATACCGGTCCTTACGGGCATTGATGTAGTTCAACGCGGCAAACTCCAACGTAAAATTGTTCTCGTCATAAGAAAGAACCAGCTTGCCATCCCGGGGGACGGAGGCCGGCAAAGGCTCCTCCTTATTAAATATTTGCAACCCCGTCAGGACCACCGGTGGAATATGCTCGTCCCGGCCTATCGACTCCGGCCTGAACAGGTTGAACCCATTCGCGCCGCCGAACAGCAGCTCTCCTTCCCTGGTGCGTAATGCGGCATACTGGTTGAATTCTCTCCCCTGTAACCCATCATACTCATCAAAATTCACGCATTTGATCTTTATTTGCCCTTTCTCTGTCGACACGGCAATCCTGGAGAGCCCACCCGAAGTGCCTGCCCATAAAAAATGATCCCGGTCTTCCTGGATGCTCAACACTGTATTGGAAGGTAATCCATCCTTTGTCTGAAACACCTGAAAAGTATCACGCCCCGGCTGCATCACGCTCACCCCCCGCCTCGTGGCTACCCACATGTTCCCCTGATGATCGCAGTACATGCCATTTATGATATTATCGCTTAGCTTGCTGTTTTCGCTGGTGTAATAAACATACTTACCCGTGTTCCTGATCAGCACATCGATGCCGTATGAAGTGCCTATCCACAGATTGGCGGCAGAATCCTCCACCAGCACCGGAACATAATTCGCGTGGATGGAATTAGGCATGGAAACATTGTTGTGATAGAATTTGCCCTTCGTCTTGTCGAGCCGGTCAAGACCTCCCGCTATGGTCCCTACCCACAGATCGCCGCCGGCATCTTCATGGAGCGCAAAGACCCTGTCATCCGAAAGACTGGCGGGATCGGCGTCCTTATGTCTGTAATGAATGAACCTCCGGCCATCATAGCAATCCAGTCCTCCCTGGTAGGTGCCGATCCAGAGCTTCTTTTCATGATCCATCGCAAGCGTAACCACCACATCGTTGGAAAGGCTGTTGGAATTGTTTGTTTCGTGTCTGTACGGGACAAATGTATTCCTGCCCCGGTCGAAGTAGATGAGTCCCCCGCCATTGGTGCCCAGCCAGATATTTCCCTTCGCATCTTCGGCAAAGCAGTTCACATCGTTATAGGGTAAGCTCTCCGGCAGTCCGGGCTGACGCCTGTATAATGGGAACCGCAGCATATTTTGCTGGTAATAGCAGACGCCGTTCTTATAAGTCCCTAGCCAGACTGTGCCTATATTGTCGCGGTACAATGTGGTGATCGTGTTCTCGGGCAGGCTTCTCTCTTCATCCGAATGCCGTAAATACCGCATAGTCTGCATTCTCTTATCCAGCAGGTTCACGCCACCCTGATCCGTAGCGATCCAGATCAGCCCCTTATCATCCTGCAGGACATCGCTTACCATATTGCTGTTTAATCTTGCCTGCCCGGAGTCCCGGCTAAAATGTAATAGACCACCCGTTGACGGATCATATTCCCATAGCCCGGAAAGATTACCCGGGGCATACAGCCAAAACTTATCCTGGCTGTCGATGAATAGCTTATATCCATAAGGTGACCGCGGCGTTGTATGTTGCATGATGTCCATACGCACGGATACCTTATTGCTCCGCAGATCTGTTTTCTCCAATAAACCGTTCTGATAGGCCAGCCAAAGGTTGCCCGACGAATCCAGTGTCCCATTGTAAACCCGGCTCTTCACCGCATTCCCGTGACGAGCATCCGGACCAACGGAGATGGCTGCCTTGCCGGAGTCCAATCGATAAACACCGGAATCACCATATATAAAATAATAATGGCCACCCTTGTCATGAAGAATGCCGACCAGGCCGAATTGTAACAGATGCCGCTCCCGCAGCCAGGTCTCGATGTGAGGAATAAAATCTTCTGTCTGCGGATCATAGACGCTGATACCGCCCGTCGCCGTACTGATATATAATTTATTCTCCGGTCCTTCGAAGATCCCTTGTATATTGTCATCCCTGAGAGAGGCTGGATCCGAGTCGTCATGCCTGAACACCTTGAAGGCATAACCATCATACCTGTTGAGCCCCGACCCCGTGCCGAACCAGATGTATCCCCTGCGGTCTTTAAAAATGGTGTTCACGCCATTGTTCGACAATCCATCCTGGTTGGTTAACCTTGAAAAAGGATAGTCTTTTACCTGACAAAAACCATCGACACTGGCTACGAGTAAGCAAACGAACACTAAATACCTGATAATCATACCAATATTTTCCAGCATAAGCAGAAATACTGGCTAAATATACACATATTAGGATTATCAGATATGCCATTTAGATTTCAGCTCACCGCGGGTTAACAAAACAGTAAAATTCCTCATTCTTTTAATTTTTGTTACTTTCGACAGCTAAGGCTTTGGAGAATATTCACCCATATAATGAGAAAGAACTGCTCGCCCGTGTGGCCGAAGGTGATGAGCATGCTTTCCGGATGTTGTATGACATGCACCGGAAAAAGATCTATGCACTGGGCCTGTTCCTGACCAAATCCGAAACTTCATCCCAGGAACTTGTACAGGATGTATTTATGAAAATCTGGGAAAAGCGCGATCAGCTGCGGGAAATTGATTATTTCAATGCATGGCTCCGCACCGTGGCCCGCAATACGGCCGTCAACTATCTCCGCGCCAGGGCAATGGAAAAGCTGGGACTGGCCCGGATGTCCACCCTGCCGGAAGAGGATCGCCGGTTTACGGAGAATGAAGCTGCCGACAGAGAATACGCTCAATTGCTCCGGGCCGCTATCGATCGGTTACCCACCCAGCAGCAAAAAGTATATATCCTCCACCGCCAGCAGGGGCTACCCCACGAAAAAATCGCCGAACAGCTTGATATATCTGTGTTTACTTCCAAAAAATACATGAAGCTGGCGCTCCGCTCGATCCGGAAGTTCCTCGGGAACAGCATCGATACCTTAGTCCTGGCCGCCATCGCCATTTACCTTCATTAAAATTTTTTTTCCACCCGATGGCCTCCCCGCACCTGCTTCCTTGTCTAAGATATAAATAGCCCATATGAACAGGCAGCGTCTCGAAGAATTATTTGACCGGTGGACCCACGGCAGCCTTTCCGATGCCGAAGAGACGGAGCTGCTGCGGCTTTGGCTTGATCCTGCCCTGGAAGTCAAAAGGACAGAACTGCTCGATGCGCTTTATGACCGGCTGCCGGACAATAAGGATATGACACCAGACGAAGCAGACCTTATCTTCCGGGAGATACTTACAAGCCAGCCGTCCATACGCAGCCTGCCCCGGAAAACACATATCCCTGCCTGGCGGCGAATAACCGTTGCAGCATCTATTATCCTGCTCGCCGGGCTCGGAGGACTCTCCCTTTTATATAAAGACAGGAAGACCATCCCCCACCAGATATCACAGATGCAGGACATAAAACCACCTGCCACCAACCACGCCAGGATCACGCTTGCCAACGGACAGACAGTTTACCTCGACAGTTCTGCCAATGGTTCACTGGCCATGCAGGCAAATGTACAGCTGGTGAAGCAGGCCGATGGACAGATAGCCTATAAAGGCACAGCAAATGAAGCCGTTTACAACACCCTCACCAATCCGAGAGGCAGTAAGGTCATTGACCTGATGTTTTCGGATGGCAGCCGGATCTGGCTCAACGCGGGCTCTTCGGTCACTTACCCTGTCGCCTTTACAGGCACGGAAAGAAAAGTTGAAATAAAAGGTGAAGCCTATTTCGAAGTGTCCGGCAACCCCTCGACGCCATTTAAAGTGGCCAGCGGCGTCACGGAAGTGCAGGTGCTGGGAACCCGGTTTAACATAAACGCATACATGGACGAGCCCGATATCAAGGTCACCCTGCTGGAAGGCGCCGTAAAAGTGGGCAACAACCAGGGAGCGATCCAAATAAAACCAGGCGAACAAGCAATGATCCTCCCCAACCTCCCGCCACGAACAACAATCAATGCTGACCTGGAACAGGTGATGGCATGGAAGAACGGGTTGTTTGGTTTTGAAGGGGCAGACCTTAAAACCATCATGCGGCAACTGGCGCGCTGGTACGACATCGAAGTAAGGTATGAGGGAGTGGTGACCAATCGTGTATTCAAGGGAGAAATTACCCGTGATCTCAGTTTATCGCAGCTGATGAACGGATTACAGGAACTCGGCATAAAATTCAGGATCGAAGGACGAACGTTGATAGTGATACAGGAATAAGCAATTACCAAAACTACACATATTATGAGGTTCATTGTCATGCTTTTAATGGCCGGCTGCCTGCTGGCCCCGGCAAAGAGTTTCTCGCAGCCGGTCTCCTTTTCCGGCAGGAACATTTCTTTGCAGGCTGTATTCAATGCAGTAAAAACCCAGACGGGCTATGTGGTCTTCTTTGATCAGGACATTTTAAAAAACACAAAGCTTGTCACCATTTCAGTAAAAAATATGCGCCTGGAAGATTTCCTCCGTGAAATATTGAAAGGCCAGCCGTTGAAATATTCTATCCAGGGTAAAACGATATTTCTTTCCAGGAAGCCTGATGCATTGCCCGCCGGACAGACAGACAATTTTAAAATATCGGGTACTGTGTATACGGACGAGAGACAACCACTCGCCGGCGCCTCCATACGTATAAAGGGTGCAGCCAGCGGCACATCCACAGGCGAGAACGGTATGTTTACACTGGAAAAGATCGGAGAGAATGCAGTCATCCAGGTCTCCTTCATCGGCTTCCAGGTGAAAGAAGTGTCCATCGCACAGCTGATATCCGGCGATGCAATAAAAGATGTACGGCTCCGTCAACGCGACAACGGCTCGCTCGATCTTGAAGTGGTGCTGACAAAGATGGTAGAATCCCTGGATGCCATGGTCGTCAATAACTACTCCACAGGTTACCAGACCCTGAGCAAAGAACGCGCCACCGGCGCCTTCTCTACAGTGACCGCAGGCTCCCTCAAACAACAGCGCCTGAGCAGTCTCGGCTCCTTGCTGGAAGGCCGCGTAGCTGGCTACAACAATGGCCTGATAAGAGGCACCACCTCCATGAACGGTGTCACCAGCCCGTTGTACGTCATCGACGGCTTTCCCGTGGAAAATACAACTTATGACGATGTGGGCACACTACAGGACAACCTGCCTGCGCTCAACCTGGAAGATATAGAGAAAATAACGGTATTGAAAGATGCGGCGGCAGCCTCCATCTATGGCGCCCGTGCGGCCAACGGCGTGGTGGTGATCATTACAAAAAAAGCAAAAAAGGGCCGCCCCCAGGTAAACGCATCCAGCACTTTTACCGTTCAACCATATAATTTTTACACAGGCCGCCTCACCAGCTCCGCTGACATGGTAGATCTGGAAAAAGAATGGGCCGCCTCCAACCCCAACCTTCAGACCGCAGGGGCCGGCGATTATGCCAAATCAATACTGGAAAACAAAGTATATCCCAATCAGGGCGTCGACGCTTATCTTAACTACTATGCGGGAAATATCACGCAACAGCAGCTGAACGACAAGCTGGATGAGCTTTCCCGCGGCGGTTATAAATATTACGATGACGTCGCGCGATATGCCAAACGCAATACTTTTCTGCAACAGTATAATATCAGCGTGGCCAATGCCAGCGACAAAAACGCCTTTTACTCTTCCATAACCTATCGTGATAACGCCCTCGAAGACAGGTACACCGCCGATAAGAACCTGGGTGTGAACCTGCGCAATACAGCCTATCTTACAAAATGGCTGGATCTTGAGCTAAGCTCGTACCTGCAGTATACAGATGCGACTTCACAATCCTTCGATCCCCTGTCCCCTGGTTATGGCTATATGCCATATGATCATTTGATGAATGCGGACGGCACTCACTTCACATCTACCGCAGCATCACGCCTGAGCGCAAATACCATGGCCATCATCAATCAATATGGCCTGTACAGCATGGATATTACGCCGCTGGATGAGATCGGCCGGAACCTTGGCAGGACCCAAAGCTTTATGAGCCGCAGCTATGGGAAATTAGACATCCGGTTTGCAAAATGGCTGAACTACCAGGTCTCTTTTCAGTATGAAAATAATAACGAGCGTTTCAACACGCTGTACGATAAGAACAGCTACTATGTGCATAATCGCGTCAACAGCTTTGCCGGCTACACCGCCACCGACGGTTTCTTTTACCTGTTGCCTTACGGAAATATCTACAACCGTAAAACAATGTTGAGCACTGCTTACAACATCCGCCAGCAGCTGAACTTCGATAAGGACTTTGGCGGACATCACAACATCACCGCGATAGTGGGGTCGGAAACCAAACACATGAAGCTGACCCTTAACAACCAGACAGAGTATAATTATGACCCGGATGTTCTCTCCTACGACCTCATCAATGCGGGCAAGCTCGCTAACGCCGCCGGTCTGTTCTTTAACGGTTATTTCACCTCCCGCGACCTCGGTTATGACCAGGAAGTGGTAAACCGTTTCGTATCCGTTTACAGCAACGTGGGTTATTCCTATGACGATAAATACCTGGTGACGGGCAGCCTTCGCTGGGACCGGTCTAACCTCTGGGGAACGAACGCAAAATACCAGAATAAGCCTTTATGGTCCGTCGGCCTGGGCTGGAACATCTATAAAGAGCCGTTCTTTACACCCGGTTTTGTATCGTTCCTGAAACTTCGGGGCTCCTACGGCATCGGCGGTAACATAGCAAAAAATGCTGCCCCCTATATGACCGCTTATTATACGCCAAACTACCAGGTGGGCGGCCTGCAGGGGACTATCAACTCCCGGCCAAACCCCTTGTTGTCCTGGGAACGGACATTCACCGCCAACATAGGAGTGGATTTTACGATGTACAACGGCCGCATCACAGGTTCGGTGGATTACTACAACAAACGGGGCACGGACCTGCTGGCCAATACCATGGGCGTACCCACCGAAGGTTTCGGCTATTCCACTTACGAGATCAACAACGGGAAAATGGTCAACCATGGCATAGAAACGACCATCAGCGCCGATGTCATCAAATCCAAAGACTGGAAATGGAATCTCACAGGCATGTTCGCCTTTAACAAAAATAAAGTGACGTATGTGAACGTAGAAGCCCCAGTATATTTTCTGCAGCTGGACTATCCAAAGGCTTACCCCCGCGTCGGCAAACCGTTTAATGCCATCTACAGCTACCAATGGGCAGGGCTTAACGACCAGGGCCTCCCGCAGGTGTATGACGAGACCAAGCAAAAGTCTACAGCCTCCCCCACTTCCCTGGATGCCATCATCTACAGCGGAACCACCGTACCCACTTACAGCGGGTCCTTCAGCAGCTCACTGGACTATAAAAGCTTTACCCTGGCCTTCCTGCTCACCTATGAAGGCGGACATAAGATGAGGAATGCCGACCTGCCCATGCTCAACAACCAGTACAACTCAAATATGTACAGCTATATGACCCAGTTCAGCGCTGTCAACCGCCGCATTACTGAACGCTGGAGAAAGCCTGGCGACGAGAACAGGACCAATGTGCCAAAAGCCCTCTTTTCGGAAGATCCGAACTTCAGCTCGGATACTTACACCATGTATTCCGATGCATCCATAAATGTGGTGAACGCGGCAAATATCCGCCTGAGAAATATTTCGCTGGCTTACAACCTGCCTTCCCGTATCACCAGGAAAGCATTTATGGAAAGCGCGCGTATACAGTTCAATGTAGAGAACGCTTTTATGATCGCGGCGGACAGGAACGCCAAATATCTCATGGGAGGTTTCAATAGGCCAAACTATGTATGTGGCCTGTACCTTGGACTTTAACAGATGAACAACAAAAACAACGGCTATGAATTATAAAATAAGACTCACCATATATACCATCCTGTTGCTGATGACGACAGGGATGTACAGCTGTAAGAAATACCTTGACGTAGTACCCAAAGGAAGTAAGATCCCCACCACGCTGGCGGATTTCGAGGCGTTTTTCAGGGATGAATATACGAACCAGAAAGCCCCGGTGACACAGGCCGTGCTGCTGCTGAACGACCGTTTCGAACGCCAGGGGAACCTGAACTATTACCCGCTGTGGAAGGCCAACTATATGTGGGACGAAAGCGCCGACAGGATCGCTTACAACAAGAGCGATGAACCCACCTATTACAACGGCTATGCCGCCATCTCGACCTTTAATCTTGTTGTACAGTATGCTCCAAAGGCAACGGATGCCACCGATGAACAAAAGAAAACCCTGATCGCACAGGCCAGGCTGGCCCGCGCGATGCATTATTTCATACTCGTGAACTATTATGCGGACACTTATGAAGCAGCGAACGCAGCCACCAAGCCAGGTATTCCGCTGATCGAAAGCGCCGATATCAACGCTCCTTACAAACAGGTCACCATCCAGGAGATGTACGACTATATCATCCGCAATATAACCGAGGCGCTGCCTGATCTGCCGCTCACAGGCGCTACCATCCTCCACGGCACAAAAGGCGCCGCCTACGCTTTCCTGGCACGTGTATATCTGCAGATGAGCAATTATGACAATGCGCTTACAGCCGCCAGCCAGGCGCTTGCACAAAACAACAAACTGTTCGACTGGACAGCCTTTTATAACAACTACAAGGACCAGATCAACCAGGCAGGCGTATACCCCAGCCTGCCATCTCCCAGAGGATATGATTACGTAGAGAACTACATCTTCATGCACGGGGAAGCCGATTACAGCACAAGGGAAAGCTCGCTGCGGGTTGACCGTGCGGCGCGTTTCGAGACAGACGATGCCGCCATGCTGTCTCGCTGGAAGCTGAGAACGCTGGGAGCCGACACTTACTATAGTGCGATCACCACGGGCCGGTTTAACCAGGGTGGCATTACCACCGCAGAGGTCTGCTTAATCCAGGCCGAGTGCCTGGCCCGCAAGAACGATCTGACAGGGGCTATGCAGGCGTTAAACGCAGTTCGTGTCAAGCGCATTCTTCCCCAATCCTATACCGACCTGACGGCCGGCAGCACAAAAGAAGCCATCGACCTCATCCGCCGTACAAAAGAGAACGAAACGCTCTTTACCATCGTCGCTTTTGGCGATATGCGCAGGTTCAATAAAGACCCTCTGTATGCAAGGACATTTACCAAAACGGAGAATGGGACCACAGTAACCCTGAAACCAACATCTCCGCTGTGGACCATGCCATTTCCCATGGGAGCGATCAACAACCCCGGCAACGGAACAATAAAACAGAATGTAAATCAATAAATATGAAGCAATCCTTATTTCTTGCCGCTCTTCTTGCAGTAGCCCTGTATTCATTCCGGCCAAACGAAAGTTACACCATTACAGGCGCTATTAAAGGACTTCCGGACGGCACCGGCATCCAGCTGATACCCAACGCAACCCACAAAAATGAAAAACCGGTAGCCACCGCCACCGTAAAAGAAGGAAAATTTGTGTTTACGGGCAGTGTAAGCAGCCCCCGTCTCTTTTTTGTAAAAATTGCCAGCGAGGACTACAGCGGGTTCCAGCTGATGGTCGACAACGAAGATATCCACGTCACCGGTGTTGCAAAATCTTCCCGGCAGAATGGCCGCCAAACCCACCAATTCGAGGAAATAAAAGTCACCGGCAGCAAGGCACATGATGAATTCCTGGAAAAGACCTCGCTCAGAGAAAGATTAAATGTATTGTATGAAGCCTACAACAAGAATAATAAAGAGATCATCGACCAGGTGGAAAAGGCAAGGCAGCAAAAAGATACGGTACTGGCTAAGCAGCTTATGGCTTCCGCTGCTTACAAAAAATTCGAGAACGATGAGGGCGTGTTTTTTAAAACCGTGGGAGACTCTATCATTGCGACCATCCTTGCCAACAAAGACACCTGGTGGGGGCCATTCCTGATGCTGGATCAGATGAATTATTTCCGGCCGGAAGATAAGACCACTTTCGAGCAATTCTCCAAAGAGGCAAAGGAAAGCTATTACGGTAAGATCCTGGCCGCCGAGCTATACCCCGTAAGCCATGTCGGCCAGATGGCCCCTTCGCTTGCATTCGTGGATAAGCAACAGAAGCCGGTGTCATTTGCTTCAATGGCCAAAGGAAAACAATACATGATCATCGATTTCTGGGCTTCCTGGTGCGGTCCCTGCCGCAAATCCATCCCTGCTTTAAAACAATTCTATGAAGAAAAGGCCGGCAAAGGAGTGGAGATCATCAGCGTATCCATCGACAAAAAAGAGCCGGACTGGGTAAAGGCCAGTAATGAGGAGAAGCTTCCCTGGCCCAGCTTCCTTGATCAAAAAGGACTTGCCGATGCATATAATGTAAAAGCGATCCCTGCTATGTTCATATTGGATGGGAAAGGGAAAGTTATAGCCGAAAATATAATGTTGGATAGCGTTAAGGCACTGATTAAATAGCACCCCTATTCCGTCACCTGGATAATGACCGCCCCGTCTGTGGGCGGTCATTTTTTACGCCGCGATGAGTATAGGCGCTTTAAAAGCATTGAAAATTCCTGATAACAGGTTCACCTTCCGACCTGGTTATTTCAAGCTTTAATGCAGTATATGTACCCGGGCTTATGGCTTCAATCCGTTTATGGCCGATGCTCAAACCGCCCCCCACCGGGATCCAGACATCGTTCTGCCTTCCATATAGTTTATATTCCAGTATGCGTTGCCCTTGGGATATATTCTCCTGGATAACTACTTCTTTGATCGTATGAGGCGAATTCAGATCGATGACAAACGAGATTCCCTGTCCACTGGTTCTGCCTAACGGATGGCTAAACCGTTCTATCAGATCATTACCAAATTCAGCAAGGCACTTTACATCAGCATCAGGAACCAGCCCCCGGCGGTCAACTACCAGACCTATCAACATGTTCGTGTTCCTGCCTACCGTCTCGGTATACCGGCGATGTAAGTCGGCAGTGGTCCGCACCTTATCGTCCTCACCCTTTGCCCAGAACCAGCCACCCTCAAAAGCGGCGTTATCACGAAGGGGAAAATCGGATTCGCCCGGACACCAGAACGCTCCGTTGGGGTTTCCGTCAAGCCCCTTTATTTCGATCGTACCCGTGGCAGTGGTTGTGGAATCAGCCCGGGACCAGCAGGGATAGGGCGCCAAACCGTTTTCATTTCCCACCCAGCGAACGTTATTCTCATAGCCGTACGGCCCCTGAAAAGCAATGGCGTCCGGTTGGTATTTTTTTATTAAAGATAACATATCGATACCACCCCTATCTGGCGGGAGGACACCTCCATCGAACCAAATTTCGAATAATTTGCCATATTGCGACCAAAGCTCCGTCAATTGCGTTCTTAACACCTGTCGATATGCTTCCTGGTCGGCAGCGTTGTCCGAAATTACTCTTCCGGGATTGTTTACCTTCATAAATGCATTTACGCATGCGCTTGCATAGATACCTGGCTTCAATCCGTATTTTTTGCAGGAAGCAATGAAATCTTTAACGATGTCGCCTTTTCCGTTCCTCCAGGGGGTGTTCTTCACGCTATAGCCGTGTGCTTTCGTTGGCCACAAGCTGAATCCGCTGCAATGCTTCGCTACAAGGATGGCGTATTTTGCACCAGCCGCCTTAGCTGCACGGATCCACTGATCAGTATTAAGCTCCTTTGGATTGAAGACCGACAGGTCCGGATGATAGTTCCAGTCCGCCGCGAAACGGTAAGTGGGTTCAAAGACCTGCAGGTCCAGATGAATGATCACGCCTATTTCCGCGTCGCTCCATTGTGTTTGCGCATTCGTCGGGAGGGTATCCCGGGAAACTTGAGCTTTCACGGTCAGTAAAGCAAAAGCCAAAAAGAACGTAAAAAAGAATTTCATGAGAAAAAACATTTATTTTCCTGCCTAAACATCCGAATCATTAATCGAGTTTTTCTTCATTTCACGCAACCACATCCTGGCGATAAGCTCGTGCCCGCCGGGCATAGGATGTATGCCATCCCAGATCCAGTGATCCGGCCGCGCCTTCCTGCAGGCCTTATTAAATTCTTCCTGGAGGGGGATGAAAAGAGCATTGAACTTCAGGGCCAGTTCCCGTACAATCTGTTGCCGCCTGTTCATTTCGGCCGCCCAATCCTCCCAGTTGTCTTTAACTTTCCCCACAGGCAACAGGAAGGGCTCACAAAGAACAATGCGGGTTCCCGGCAACTGCTGCCGGGTTCTATCCAGTAACCCGCCGTATACCTCCCGGAAAACATCCGGCGTGACGACATTTTCCCTTGTGAACATACTGGCTACATCATTGACTCCAATCAGTATTGTGAGCAGTTGTGGGATAAGATCGATTGTATCCTGCTGCCAGCGCATCGCCAGATCCGTAACCTTATTACCACTGATACCCCTGTTAATAAACTGCCACTGACGGTCGGGATGATCATACCACAATCTGCTGGCGATCAAATATACATAACCGTGTCCCAATACATGGTTCCAGTCCTGGTCCCTGCTCCTGTTACCGTCGGTGATCGAATCACCCTGGAAAAGGAAAGTATATCCTTCCGGCGCCGTTGGTTGGGGCGCCGGAAGGTTCATGCCACAGATACCCGACAGGAGAGCATTCTTTAATAAAGATCTTCTCGTCATGGTCAATAACCATCATTCTGCACCAACGTAGGTTTATTACGGTCTATCTCCGTCTGCGGAATGGGCCAGAACTGGTAGTTATCTTTATACACATAAGTTACGGCCGGAGTTACAGGGTTCGGATGAAACCCATTGAGCTTTTGAGTAGCGATACCCCATCTGCGCAGGTCAAAATAGCGAAGACCTTCCAGCGCAAACTCAACTCTTCTTTCATGCCGGATCTTTTGTCTCATCTGGTCCTGCGTAAGGCCCGCCGGAAGGCCCGGCATGCTCACACCAGGCCGGGCCCTCACGTCATTCACCTGTTGGTAGACGGATGCATCGGGACCGGCGGCCTCATTCTGCGCCTCGGCATACATCAGCTTTATGTCCGCATAACGCAGCAAAACAATATCGTTGTCATCGAGGGTTCCATAATTCGGGTTGGCGATACCTGGCGTCAGCCATTTCTTAACGGCATAATATCCCACGATCCATGAATCACTGCCGGGTGTCGCCACGCCATTGTTGTTGGTAAACGGCCATCCCTGGGCAGCCCCATCCCCGGGAAAAAACAAGGTCATCGTCTTTCGCGGGTCACCCGGTTCATACTCATCTACCAGGTCCTGGGTGGCCAGTTCCCCCTTCCAATATTGCAGCGAAACCGCAAAGGCCACATCCTGATGTTGCGCATTGGGTAGCTGATACTGCACAGAGAACATGATCTCGGGGCTCGTTTTCTGATCCGGTTTGTAAAAATTGGCGGCATAGTTGGTATTCAGCGAATACATATTGCTGCTGATGATCTGCTGAGCCAGGGCAGCGGCCTCTGCGTACTTCTGCTCGAACAGCAATAGCCTTACCTTATATCCTTCCGCTGTCGACTTCGTGACATGTCCCTTGGTAAAAGCGACATCCGGCAGATAAGCAATGGCCGAGTCGAGATCATCGGATGCCCGTTTAAGCACATCTGCCCGCGGAGATTTGGCCATTTTTGTGCTGTAATCGGTGGTAAAGGGATCGGCTGTTACAATGGGGACATTACCATACAGCTGGGCAAGCCAGAAATAATTGAACCCGCGAAGGAATAACGCTTCACCCCTGTATTGGGTCAATGCCGTTCCGCTAAGGACCTTCCCGACATTGGCTAAAAACGAATTGTCCGCGGCGATCGAACTGTAGCAATTCGCATAATAGCTGCCGACATAGGACCCTGTCAGATCGCCGGTGGCTGGTAAGATGCCGGCGGTGGTGGCGGTCAGCCCGCCCCCATAGTTGTACTGGCCATACGAATCATCGGAGAAATTATCCCAGGCAAAGACCTGGAATTGGGAGGTCGCGTATCCGCCTCCATTGTCATACAGGAAGTTGTACAAGCCTGTCAATGCATAGTCGGCATCGGACGCAGACTTCCAGAAAGTACCCGTGGTCACTGCATCGGGAGGATTTTGCTCCAGGATGCCTTTGTTGCACGATACGAACAAAAAATAACCGGCCAGAAGAAGAGGAATGATATATTGATAGCTCGTTTTCATTTCATTTACGTTTAAGATGTGCTTAAAATTGAACGGAGGCGCCGAAAGTAAAAGTCCGGTTTTGCGGATAATTGACGAAACCATACCAGCCGCTGCCCCTGCTATCAATCAACCTTTCGGGATCTGCTCCTTTCAGCGGGCTGAAAAGCGCCATATTATCCCCTGAAAAGTAGATACGCACTGATCTGATGCCCCTGGTAACCTTCGCCGGGATCGTATAGCCCACCTGAACATTCTTGATACGCATAAAGCTGCCGTCCCGGAGGTAATAGGTAGAAGCCACATTTGTTATCTTGGGATAGTTGAAACCCACATAGATCTTGGGCATTGTCGTGGAAGGATGAGCCGGGGTCCAGCGGTTCAACCAGTCCGTGGTAGGCATCGACCCCTGTGTAAAAGGATCCACCCCCCATTTATCCATATATAATTTCACACCGTGGCTGCCGTACAATTGTACGCTGATGTCAAATCCCTTCCAGCTTGCACCCGTATTGAAAGAATATTCGAAATCCGGGTATTGACCGCTGACAACGGTGCGGTCATCTGCATCCACTACCCCATTACCCGTCACATCTTTGTATTTGATGTCTCCCGGCGTCGGTGCGGGTGTCTGTACGGGCGACTTATTGATCTCATCCTGGTTCTGGAAAATACCATTCGCTACATACAAATAGTATGAATTGATAGGCTGGCCGTTCTCCATGATCGTATTACCATTGATCTGGGGCGCACCGAATGATACCACTTTGTTCTTGTATCGCTGAAATGTCGCGCCGACATAATATTGAATATCCGGTCCAACCCGGTCCTTGTACTGAACATTGAGCTCGAAACCGGTGTTCTTTACTGCTCCGTCATTGACCGTAGGTGGATTTAACCCGAGCCACAATGGGACCTGCGAGGTTCTCAGGATATCGTAGGTATACTTATCGAACCAATCTCCTGAAAAAGTAAGCTTGTCGTGAAAAAGAGTAATGTCTGTACCGAGATCCAGCATACGGGTGGTTTCCCAGGTAAGGGAAGGATCAGTCAGTGTTGTAGCGGCAAAACCTGTCATCACGTTGCCTGCAAAAGCATAGCTGCTGCCGGCGAGTACAGCCTGGTAAGGGTAGGTCCCGATGTTCTGGTTACCCAGCCGTCCCCAGGAACCACGCATCTTCCAATCAGTGACCCAGTCGACATCACGCATAAAACTTTCTTTCGAGATGCGCCATCCACCGGAAAATGAATAGAAAAGACCCCACCGGCTATTAGCCGGCAAACGGGAGGTACCGTCATACCTGATGCTGGAGCCCAGTAGGAACCGGTCATCATAGTCGTAGTTCACATTTCCATAGAAAGAGCGTATCGCCCATTGGGAAGAAGTGCCGTCGTTGGTTTGCCCGCTGGTAGGACCTGCATTCAGCTCCCGGAGCAGGTTCGTAGCATATTGCGTCCGGGAAGCGTCGATGTTGCTGGCCACATTATGTTCCTGCTGAAATCCACCCAGGGCTGAAACGTTGTGCAGTCCGAAGACATGCTTATAGGTCAGCTGGCTGTAAAACGCCGTGTAGATATTGTCCTTCCTTCCAACATACAGTCCGGGAGTGCCGTCGTCCAGCCTTCCTGCCGAACTGGTATCGTGGGAATAATACATGAGCACCACAGGAGCGAACGTGTTGTATTTGTTGGCGTCGAAATTGATGCCGGCCCTGTTCTCCCATCTCAATCCTTTGGCGATATCCACATCGAGGGAAAGATTGCCCTGTCCATAGTAATCCGGCGTCAGGGTCAAAGAATTTTGGGAGATAGCGACGGGATTCTTGTTATTTGCTTCATTGGGATAAGCGCTTTTGATCCACATGCCATTGTCAAGCCGTGGTTTGGCCAGGGGGCTTTGCGCCAAAGTAGAGGCATAGAAGTCTGTGCTGCCGTCTTCCGGACTTATCTTGTTGCCGTATCGCACCTGGATATTCGAGCCGAAAGTAACCCGCTTATTGACTTTTGAAGACAGTCCCAGGGCCAGGGTATATTTTCTATAAGTAAACCCGATCATCGTTCCAGGTTGGTCCGTATAGCCTAAACCCAGGCTATAATTCGTGCCCTCATTCCCGCCGGTCATGTTCAAATAATGGTTCTGGACGGTGACAGTGCGAAAGACATCCTTTAACCAGTCGTTATTGGGATACCTGTCGCGGTCGGTGGCATTCTGGTACAGGTCTATCTGGGCTTGTGTATACAGAGGCGCCAGGCCGGAATTGGTGTAGGCTTCATTGGACAGTTCCATGAATTGGGCGGAATTGGTCACCAGGTGGGGTAACCTCGTCGCCGTTGAAATGCCTGCACTGTAATTGTAAGACAACGCAAACTTGCCGCCCTTTCCTTTTTTGGTCTTGATCACTATGACCCCGTTGGCGCCCCTGGAACCATAGATCGCCGCCGATGCAGCATCTTTTAAGACGGTGACGGATTCGATGTCGTTGGGGTTGACAATGGAGAGACTCCCGGGTAACCCGTCGACAATGACCAGGGGATCATTACCGGCACCGCTGAAGGTCCCGATGCCGCGGATGCGTAATTCGATATTCTCATTACCTGGCTCCGCGGAATTCTGTACGACGGATAATCCGGGCAGCTGACCTTGCAGCAGGGAGGTCGGATCCGTGGCAACGCGTTTGGTCAGCTCTTCGCCTTTTACTGATACCGCGGCGCTGGTAAGCTTGCGCTTTTCCTGCGTGGCATAGCCGACTACTATTACCTGCCCTTCTACGACGGATATGGCCAGGGAAACATTGACAGTCTCCTTTACCGATGAAACTTTAACCCGTTGCGTCCGATAACCGATGGAAGAAAATTCCAACTCGTCACCTACGTTCCCATCGATCTCGAACGCACCTTTTTCATCGCTCACGACAGTTTTTCCATTCGTCCTGTTGGCAACTGTTACGGCCGCCAGAGACTCTCCTGTCTGGCTTCTGATCTTTCCTTTGATCCTGTCGAACAAAGGAGGCTCAGGCACAGCCTCCTGCCCTTTCTCGGCGACCTTCTCCCTGACAACGATCGTTCCTCCCATTTTTACAAAAGAAAATGGCTTGTTGACAAAGCACAATTTCAACACCTCTCCCACATCCATGTTTTTAACATGCAGGTCGACCTTGCCCGCCTGTTTGACAACCTGCATGTCGTAGACAAAATCCAGCCCCGTCTGTTTGTTGATCTGTTTGAACACCTGCTGCAACGGGATGTTCTTTCCGGAAATAGTCACCGTCTGAGCGTCCCCGCTCAAGGCATACGCCTGCACACTTGCCGAAAGAATTAATGCAATCGTCAGCTTCATACCCATAAGCATTTTGGTCCGGCAATGTACCCACCATGGATGGGTATTGCCGTAAAGTAAAAGTTTCATACTTTTGCCTTGTTTTTGGTTAGTAATTATTGGTTACAGAATCCTCTAATAAACAGCCAAAACATTCGCCGGAGGTGGTCTCAACACTTCCGGTTGTTTTTTGACCGTCGATCACTATCTTATTTAGAAACTATTATTTTCTTTCCTTCTACCTTAAACCGCACTTTACCTGCTATTTCAAAATAATCGAGCAGCTGCCGTATATCTTCTTTTCTCGAGACGACACCTCCCAAACGTATATCGGCCGCTATATTCTCATATTCAACCTCTACATCATACCATCTGGCGATCTGGCGCATGATCGTTCGTATATCTGCGTTATTAAAATGGAATTTCCCGTTCTTCCAGGCTACCACCTCTTCCATACCGACATCATTGCTTAGATTGAAGCCCCCATTTTCCTTCCAGACCCCCTGCTGACCGGGCGCCACGCTGTGCTTTTCTCCACCCCTGGAAACATTGATGCTTCCCTCCAGCAGTGTAGTGGAGATCTTTCCTTCTTCCCCATAAGCCATGATATCAAAGTGAGTGCCCAATACCTCTACCTCCACATCCTTTACTTTAGCTATAAAAGGCCTGACAGGATCTTTGGCTACTTCCAGGTATACTTCACCCGAAAGCTCCACTACCCGGCTATTACCGGCAAAGGCGACGGGAAACTTTATAGAGGAGGTTGCATTCAGCCATGCTTTCGTCCCATCGGGTAATACCACCTGGTATTGTCCCCCCCTTGGAGTGGCAATCGTATTGTAGACGAGTTCAGCCTTGCGGGCTTTACCGGGGACATAAGTTATTTTACCGTCCCTGATCTTAATACCGGTGCTCCCCTGCTGCGCCAGTCCGCCGGCGCCCGCTCCGGTGCTGTCCAGATCGATGACTGAGCCGTCTGCCAGGGTTAAAGTGGCCTTGTCTTTGCCTGGCACGATGGAGGATTTATTCACCGGCAGGACCTTCTGTGTCGATGCCACAGGGCTTTTGGAGGATCGGGGTTGATTGAAATATAGGAACAGCCCACCTGCGAGGGCAATGATCGAAGCTGCTGCAATATAGCGCCATAACCTCCTCTTATAAAAAGGGATAACTGTCCTCTGCGCATCGATCCTTTCTTTCAGTGCCTGCAGCATCTCCCTCCGCAGCGCTCCGGCGTTTTCGGTATCCGAAACTACCTGCTCTTCATCATCCGTCCAGCTGTCATACAGCTGGTGTAATTGCGCCTGCTCAGCTGCCGTGGCGGTGCCGGCCAAAAACTTTTCCGCCAGGGATGCCAACAGCTCTTCTCTGGTAATGCTCACAAGATATATTTATATCCTTGAGGGTTTTCCGGGTCATTCACCCCTAGTCCTTTAAAAGTTTTTTTGGAAGTTCTTACAACAACAGACGGGAAACCACCTGACCCAATTTACCCCTTATGATCTTCAAGGCTTTAGTAAGATGGATCTCGGCGGTTTTGGGAGAGATGCGAAGGTCTTCAGCCACCTGCGCCAGCGGCTGGTCGAGCAGCTTGTTTTTGATAAAGACCAGCCGGCATTTTTCCGGCAGCTTCGAAGACAAACGAGCGATCTTTTCCAACAGCAATTTATTTTCCAGCAGATCGGCAAGTACGGCCGGTAAGGTTTGACGGGCAGCTTCTTCTTTTAGTTTCTCCACCTGCCTTTTTTTCCGGGCCAGACCGGCATAAACAGCATACCTCGTCATAGCGGCCACATATGCTGGAAAAGATTCGATATCAAGCGATTGCCTTTCTGCCCAAATAGTAAAAAAAACCTCTTGTACGACTTCCCTCGCATCTGCATCCGATTTCAGGTGTTTGTGCGCCAGGAAATAAAGCTTTTGACAGTACCGGTTGTATAGCTCGGTATAGGCCTCTTCATTATCTTTTCTTACGTAGGCAAACAACTCGTTATCATCAAGAGTGGTGTACACGCTGCTAAATTGGCGAAAAAAAAACAGAACCAGCTACCTCAGGATTATCTTTTTTTTCTTCAATTTTATCCAGGCCGTGAATCTTGCCTCACTCGACTTTTGTCCGTACCTTACGCCTCCCACCCTTCGAATCAATGATCTCCAGACTTTTCACCTGTTCATTGATCTCAATAGCCCTTACCGACTGGGATAGGTATCCGGCTCCGTAACAGAATTCCCATCGGGCCCTGCTGCCATTCTTATAGGTTATCTCTGCATAGGCATCCAGCGGCCCCGCATAGAAGACCTCCGTGCCCGTTTGCAAAGGACTTAGGACTTGCAAGCTATCGGCATTCGCCCCCCCAAGAATGATTGGATGGCCTCCCTTGTCATATAAACAAACCAGGCTTTTCATATCTCCCTGCAGGAACAGACCACTGACCATTGCCGGTACAGGCTTAAAATTACCCTTTCCATCTCCCTTTAACAACAGTCCAAGAGAAGCATCCATCCAGCCATATACCACTTCATTGGAGTGGGAATTGCCGGACACTATCAGATCCATATTCCCGTCCTTATCGATATCCATCGCCAGGATCCCATTGATACAGGATAATTGCGCAGCTGCAGGTAAAGAAGAGATGCTGAACTTTCCATTTCCCTTATTGATGAGGATACAGTTGTCAAAAACATCAGCTCTATAGTGCGCCGCACCGGATAGTTCATCAGCATTAAATACCTCATTCAGGGTGGCCTTGCTATAGGAGTCATAGTTCCAGTACTTTTTTTTCAGCGATGGAATTACACGGAACAGGTCATCCCTGTAAGCAAAAGGATAACGTTCTTTTTGACCCGATTCGTTGGTCATATAACAGGAGAGGACAGGTTGTGCTTTAGCGCTGCCGTTAAATTTATTATAGAATAATTCCACCGGCTTGTCTTTTGCCGGCTTGTAATCGACATTGGCGCCCATGTTTCCCACTATATAATCCATATCCCCGTCATTGTCGATGTCGACAGGATAGATGCTGTTCCACCAGCCATTGACCTTCTCCAGCCCCGTCTGCCCGGTGACATCCTGGAATTTACCTTTATTGTTCCTTAAAAACACAGGCGGCATCCATTCCCCCACTACGATCAGATCGACCCAACCGTCATTGTCGAAATCACTCCATACCGCGGACGTAACCATGCCTATATTCATCAATGACGGCGCGGCTTCAGCGGTTATATCGACGAACCTGCCGTTCTCATTTTTCAGCAAATAGCTGCGCGGCGCCGCCGGGTAGGACCCGGGTGAGTTCGCCCCGCCCCTGAACAGATCGATATCGCCATCCTTATCGAAGTCATCGCCTACGACGCAGCTGCCGCTTGACGCTGTGACCGGCAGCGCCGACTGATTCTTCGTAAAATTGCCGCTGCCATCATTGAGGTATAACCGGTCCTGGTAAGCACCGGGGATATTCTTAAACTCATTACCCCCGCTAACCACATAGAGGTCGGCATCCCCGTCATTATCCGCATCAAAAAGCAAGGAGCCCATATCCTCATACTTCGCATCCTGTAAGTTGATCTTCCTTTCGACAAAGGTGCCGCCAGCCGTCTGCGTAAACAAGGAACCCGCACATCCTGCAGCGCCGCCAATAAAAAAGTCCATCCCATCTTTATTGTCTACATCTCCGACCGCTATGCCGGGGCCCTTCCTTGAATATAACCTGGGCAGCAACAGCTCATCATTGAAATCATTATAGTTATTTTCCACCTGCAGGTAGTGGATATCGCACCTGTCGCCGGCCTTTACAAACAGCGGATGATCAACCATATTTTCCGGCTGCGGGAGTTGCGGCTCCGGCCGCGGCGGCTCCGACGCCTGCGGGGGCTGTGGCGCCTGAGACGCCTTATAGCTGATGGCTATCCGCTGGTTGACAGGCACATTCTTGATGGATTGACCGCTGCCGTCCGGCCATGTCACCTTGATCGAGTCGACCACCTGGTACCGGCCCGTACCTATGCATAGAGGTCCGGCCATACTGGATAAATAACCTTTAACAGGCATATAGTAGGCATGGAAATTGTCCTTGCCGCAATAGAGAACGACGCTCGTCCCGAAAGCATTGATGTTCCTGTCGCTGCCTTTAAGGGTGATCTCCAGGTAATTGTTCTTATTCTTATCCTTATTCTCATTGTTGGCATATATATATGCCTCTTCATTGATATTGCTGGTGATCAGATCCAGGTCTCCGTCATTATCCAGGTCGGCATAAGCCGCACCATTGGAATAGGACGCATTTCTTATTCCCCAGGCATCCGTCATGTCATCGAAAGCCAGGTCCCCGTTATTCCTGAAGATATAATTCGATACCTGAATGCCCTTTAATTTGCCCAGAAGATCTTTTGTTCTTTTGATCTTATCTTCTGTAGTTCCGAATGTATTATTGTCGGCATTGTAGCTGAGAAAATCAAGATCCGTGATATTTCTTGCAAACCCATTTGTAACATAGCAATCACGCAGACCGTCATTATCGAAATCACCCAATAGGACACTCCAGCTCCAGTCCGTGGCATTCACGCCGGCCAATTGCGCGATATCGGAAAAATAAACAACCCCATTGGCATCAACCCCCTGGTTCAACTGCAGGGTATTGCGCATATATTCGTCCACGTAACCGGCCTTTTTCCGCATGGCGAAATTTTCATGATCCGATCTTGCGATCATAGTCTTTCTCCGCTCATTATTCGCAGGCAACATGTCCAATACCATAATGTCGGGCTTCAGATCGTTGTTGATATCGGCAATATCCACACCCATTCCGTTATAGGTCTGATGGCGCATGCTTTGCATGGCGCACTCCTTAAAGGTCTTATTCTTTTGATTGATGAGCAGCTGGTCATTCGGCATAAAATCATTGGCCGCATATACGTCGGGCCATCCATCCCCGTTGAGATCGCCGATGGCCAGTCCGAGCCCATAACCTTCTTCCGTGATCCCGGCCTTTTCGGAAACATCTTTATAATAGGGATGCCCGGCCGAATCCCCGATATTCTCATAAAGACGGTCAACCGTTTTCCCTCTTGTAATTGGATAGGAGGCTGGATTGACAAAACTCTTTTCCACCCCATCCACATCATTGGTCAACAAATACATGTCCAGATCGCCATCCCGGTCATAATCAAAAAAAGCTGACTGAACACAGAAAGAAGTATCTGCAAGTCCATAGCCGGCCGCATCTTCCTTAAAGGTTATTTTTCCATCAGCGCTCCCCTGGCTAATGAACAAAAGATTGTGATGTTTGCCCATACCACCCTTACCACCGGGTCCTGCGACATTGAGGTATATATCCATCCACCCGTCATTATTTATATCCACCACGGAAACTCCCATTATCCAGTCATGTGTTGTTAAACCCGCAGACGCAGTAATATCCTCGAACTCCATATTGCCCTTGTTGAGATACAGCTTCGACGAAACCATATTACCCGTAAAAAAAATATCCTGTAGCCCATCGTTGTTAAAGTCGGCGACACCTACGCCTCCGCCATTGTAACAATAGTAGTAGCTGAGAATATTGACCGAGTCGTTCTCCGTAATGACATTGGAAAAACCGACCCCCGTACTTTCAGAAGACAATCTTGTAAAAAGCGCATGATCGTTCTGCTTGCAGGCGGCCGGCAGCAATATCAGCAGGACCAGGCGAAAATGACGCAAGGGCTCTTTCATAGACTAATTCAATGTCAGTTCCACAACCGGGATCTCATAACCCGGCTTCTTTACAGGGAGCTTTAGCACAATATCGGTGGTGTCTTCCGTAAACTGCAATTCAGAACGATCGTGCAGGAACTGGGCATATTTTACCAGCCCTTTGTATCCCTGCAACGTCAGGACACCCGTGGCAGGATAATCATACAAATGTAAATACAATTTTTTTGCAGCGGCATTATAAGTGAGTTTTCCCTCTTGCGGACACCGGAAGGACTCCGGCGCATAGGTGCAGCTGTAAATCGATTGGCCGTTGGCATACATCCATTGCGAAAGGCTATCGAGGGCATTGGTAGCACGATAATCGAATTCACCACGGGCGGTGGGCCCTACATTTAAGATCAGGTTCCCGCCATTGCTGGTGGATGTGATCAGCAGGTCCAGCAATTGCCGGTGTGTTTTCCAGCTATGTTCATCCCTGTAATAACCCCATGAGCCGGAGAAGGTCTGGCAGGTCTCCCAGGTCTTACCCTTATATGTCTCCAGCTCTTTTGTGGTGACTTGCTCAGGCGTGACGAAATCGGCGCCGTCCTCATAGTCGTTCAGGTCAAGCCGGTTATCTACTATAATTCCCGGCTGCAGCTTTCTGATCTGCTTCAGCAGGTCCACCGAGCCCCAGTCCTCTTTTCCTTTACCGTATTTCCCGGGGTAGGAGAAGTCCAGCCATAGTATATCGATCTGGCCGTAATTGGAGAGCAGCTCCGTCACCTGGTTGTATAGATATTTCCGGTACTTAGCCATATCCTTTCCTTTATTCAGCCTTTCGTAGGCGGTATCGCTGTCTGTCGCCGGTCTTTGCGGGTGAAAGTGATCTATTGGAAAGTCGGGATGGTGCCAATCTATCAGGGAATAATAAAATCCGATCCTGATCCCTTCAGCTCTGAAGGCGTCTACATATTCCTTTACCAGGTCACGACCGGCAGCCGTTTTCGTTGCTTTATAGTCTGTGAATTTGCTGTCGAACAGGCAAAACCCTTCATGGTGTTTGGTGGTCAGCACAGCATATTTCATCCCCGCGGCCCGGGCTGCCTTCGCCCATTTTTTAGGTTCGAAATGATCGGGATTGAAGTTCTCGAAATATTTCCCGTAATGTTGGTTGTCGATACGCTCGTGGTTCTTCACCCATTCATGCCTGGCAGGCAATGCATACAGGCCCCAGTGAATGAACATGCCGAATCGCCCTTCCGTCCACCACTGCATGCGTCGGGTCTTTTGTGCGGATGTTTCGCCGCCGATGGAAGGCTTCGCCTGGGCAAGACCCCGTATCGAGGCGCAATGAAGTGCAAAGAAAAGTAAGAAATGAAAAGCAATACGCGGTAATTTCTTCATATCAATATCCATTATTTTGTTTGATCTTTGGATTGGCATTAATGTCGTTTTGTGGAATGGGTAGGTACTCATGCTTCCCTTTGACGAATACGCCACCGCTGTTGGAGCGATATTCCGGATGGCTGGTGAATACATCATCAATTATGCCCCACCTTAACAGGTCGAAAACGCGGTCGCCTTCTACCGATAGTTCCAGCACACGTTCTCTTCTTACGGCAGCGCGGAAATCATCCTTGCTGAGGCCCGGTGTAATGTCCGGGACATTGGCCCTCGCCCTTACCCTGTTTATCGCGGCGTAGGCGTCTGCATCGGGCCCTGTGGCTTCATTTTCGGCTTCTGCATACATCAGTAAGACATCCGCCAGCCTGATCATCCTGCGGTTGTTATTCGCATAGCTCCAGCTGCCGGGCGTAAGGGAGCTTGTTCTGTCATAGTTAAGGTACTTACGTATCCATATCTTGTTGAGGTTATCACCGTTGAGGGCCGTCTGAAAGGTTTGCTGATAAACCATAGCGCCCGGATAATTCCACAGCAGCGTGGCATAAGCCCTTGGATCGATCTTGTTATCGATGGTCTTTTGTTCCATGAACAGGTCGAAAACCCATTGATTCACCGTGGTCGTACCCTGGCTGGTGAAGCCTACTGGTGCAATATCCGGTTCCCAGGCCTGTCCCCTCATGGGGTTGGCTGTCCCGCTGGTGCCCCAGTTGCCGGTAGGGGTGCTTTGGTACTGCAGCTCCCATATCGACTCCGTATTGTTATTGCCCGACTCTAAAAAGTTGTCCTGATAATTCGGCACCAGCTGATACAGGGTGGGTTTATCGATTATCTTTTTAAACTCTGTTGCGGCATTGGCCCAGTCCTTGGTAAAAAGATAGGCTTTCCCCAATAAGGCCGTCGCTGCACCCCAGGTAGCGCGGCCGATGTCCTTTGCAGCCACCGTTTCAGGCAACCGGGTCTGGGCGTCCTTGCAATCAGCTATGATGGAGGCCCATACATCCTCCGGCGAGGCCTGCTCGATAAAGAGATCATTCACCGCTTCGATAGGTTTTGTGATCAGAGGAATATGTCCCCACATGTTCAGTAAATAAAAATGAGCCAGGGCCCGCATAAAATAGGCCTCTCCCAATATCCGCGTTTTTTCGGCGTTGTCCATTGAAATATCGGGCACATTGAAGATGACGGCATTGGTGCGCGCTACGATAGCGTTCAATTCCCCCCATCCTTCGGAAACCCGTCCATCGGTGGCTACTGCCAGAAAAGTGCCTACGTCCTGTACACCTGTGCTGGGGAAAGGGTTTACTTCATCCCCCCGCTGGATGGTAAGGATTGCTCCCAGCATCCTGCCCCACCCCTGTATGCTGGTCAAAGGCCCATAACAGGCCACCAATCCTTTTTCTGCATCATCGGCCGTTTTCCAGAATGCCGTTACCGGCAGTGCATTAGGGTTCGTAATATCCAGGTTCTTTCTGCTGCATTTCGGCAATAGTAGAAGAAGAGCGATCAGGCTTAAAAATATTTTTTTCATAAAGCTAGCCGTTTTAGAATGTTAAATCGATACCTGCACTAATAAGCCTGGCCTGCGGGTAGGCCTGGATATCAACGCCGACACTGAAAAGGTCGGTAAGGTTGTTGCGCCCCACCTCGGGATCATATCCTCGGTACCTGGTCAGGGTCAGCAGGTTTTGCCCGCTGACATAGAGACGCGCCGCGCTGATCTTTAATCTGGCTGCCAGTGTCGCCGGCAGATTGTAGCCGATGCTGAGGTTTTTTAACCTCAGGTAGGAGCCATCCTCGACATAATAGGAAGAAGGCCTTTTATTATTGGCCGGGTCGATAAAGGAGGCTCTTGCCAAGCCGGTGTTGGTATGCTGAGGCGTCCATGCGTTCAATACGTCAGTGACCTTTCCGCTGCCATAATCAAAAGTATATTGCCAGGCCCTTTTGGCATTCCAAAGTTTATTCCCGGAAACACCCTGCCAAAACATGTTGACATCAAAATTTCTGTAACTGGCGCTGAAAGTTATACCGTAGTCGAATTTTGGAAAAGGGCTGCCTAACCAGGTCTGTGTCTTGCTGAACTTAAAATCCCCCGGCCTTGCGTCGGTGCGGCCGTCTTTCTGCACCTCATCGGCGGTCTGGTAGACCCCCAATTCCTGGTATCCCCAGAAGCTTCCGATAGGATGGCCCACGTCTGTCTTGGTAGCAGGCTGGCTTTCCTGTGTGTAATAGCCGCCAATGATCGGGCTGACGCCATCTCCGAGGGCCGTTACCTCATTCTTGATAGTCGTGAATACGCCCGTGACAGCATATTTAATGCCCCCGGCCGATGCAGGCTGATGATTGTAGGTGACGGATAGCTCGAAGCCCTTGTTGGACACCGAAGCCGCATTTTTTGTAAGACTGCTTCCGGCGCCTCCGTAAATGGGGATGGGTATGCTGGCAAGGATATCATAAGAACGCCGGTGGAAATAGTCGGCGGTGACAAGGATCTTATTCTTCAGCAAGCCGATGTCCGCACCAAAATCCGTCGTACGGGACGACTCCCATTTTATGTCAGGGTTGGCAAAATTAGTGAGCCCCACTCCGTTCTGCACGCCACCCGCGAAATAGTAGCCCGCATTGATATTTAACGTAGATGCTGTAATGTAGTTGGGGATATTCTGGGAGCCCAGCGTTCCATAGCTTCCCCTGAGCTTTAGATCGTTGATTATCTCGTTCTTTGGAAAAAAGTCCTCCCCACTGGGTCTCCAGCCTACTGAAAAGGAGGGATAGTTGCCATAAGTATTGGTAGGGTAAAGGAATTTCGAAGAGCCATCCCTTCTTAAGGTGGCCGTTACAAGGTATTTTGACTGATAGTTATAGGTCAGCCTTCCTAAAATGGACTGAAGCGCAGCTTCCTGCAGGTTGCCATTTGCAAGCCTGTTGGAGGCAGCATCCACAACCCTGAGCAAGGGTGAAGCATATGTGTCAGCCGTTGCACCTACACTCCGTGCATTGTCTTTTTGAGATGTATAGCCTGCGAGCAATTCGATACGATGATCACCGAAGGATTTGCTATAGCTCAGGGTATGTTCAACAAGAGTTGTAAGGCTCCTGTTAAAGCTTTCATTCAGGGTCGATTGATCCTGGCTGGCTTCCTGTGAGGTGCTCATAAAGAAGGCAGGAGAATAGTCATAGGAATGGTATACGGAATAGTCTATGCCCAGGTTCATTTTATATTTCAATCCTTTAATGATCTCGAACTCAAGGCCCACATTACCGAACACCTGGTCCGTCGTGAAGAGGTTGTCATCCAGGATCGCCCGTCCATACCAGTTGATTATCCTGTTGACGCCTGCCGCCGCAGGTTCGAGACCGGCAAAACCACCCAGTTTGGTGCTGTCATACACAGGCATGATAGGCAATTCCCCCCTTTCCCTTCCAAAATAAGTATTGGGGTTATTGATAGCCCGGGATACGGCCAATGCTTGGGTAAGCCTGAACTTCCCTTTTGTAAAAGAAGAATTGGCCCTTAGCGCATAGCGTTTATACCGGGAATCCACCACGATGCCTTTTTGAGAAAAGTATTCCCCTGAAAGGTAAAATCTGGAATATTGGCCGCCTCCCGAAATACTCATGTTATAATCTGTCAGCGGTGCGGTTCCCAGCGATAAGGACTGCCAGTCAGTATTGATATTGGGATTGAACTGCGCATCGTTCAGCGGACCACGGGGCGTGCCATCATTATCATGCGCCTGGTTATTCCAGTCGGCATATTGCCGGGCATTTAAGAACTTAAGTTTGTGCGTAGGGCTTTGCGAACCATATTTCGCACTGAAATTGATCTTTATATCGCCGCTGGTGCCGCCTCTGGTAGTAATCAGTATGACCCCGTTCGCAGCACGGCTGCCATAAATTGCAGCTGCGGAGGCATCTTTCAATACATCGATGGATAGGATATCGCCGGGATTGATGGATGCCATGGAAGAAGCGATCATTCCATCGATCACGTACAATGGCTGGTCATTCCCGAAAGTGCCGGAACCCCTTATAACGACAGCCGGGGCCTGACCGGGCGCCCCTGCGCTGTTCTGGACAACTACGCCGGCGGCTTTGCCCTGTAATAAGGCAGATGCATCCGCCGCAGTTACATTTTTAAGGTCCTCTCCTTTCACACTGGCAACGGCGCCGGTCACGTCCCTTTTACGCGCGGAGCCATAACCAATGACCACCATATCGTTTAAAGAAGAAGGTTTAACCTTCAATTCGATAGTAAATGGATTTCTGTCCGGGGCTGCTTTGAATTCGTAGTCCAAAAAACCCACATAAGTTATGACAACGGTCTGATTAGGCTCTGCGCTGATCTCAAAGTAGCCCGATTCATTAGTCGTCGCAACAGTGCCCGCGCCTTTAATGGTCACTGTGGCGCCCTGCAATGGTTGCCTGGTTTCTATATTGACGACCGTTCCCGTTATTTTGATGGGAGCTGGTGGGTCTTGCATTGTGTGGACGGCAGGCGGCGATGCGGCAGCAGGACGTTTTTCAATAACGATGACCTTTCCGATCAAAGAATAAGAGAGTGGTTGATCATTCATGCAAAGCGCCAACACCTCTTCAATGGAGGCGTTCGCAACCTTGATGTTTACCTTCCTGGCCTGCCTGAGCAGGCTTTCCTTATAAAAGAATTGATAATCGCTTTGGTGTTCGATCTCTTTAAAGATCGTCTTCAGCGGCAGATCCCTGCCGGAAAGCGTGATTTTCTGGGAGTAGCCTGTTGCTGACACCTGTAAAAAAGTCGTCAGCAACAGCACCGATGTAAGCTTCATGATCTGGACAATTTTGACGAAGCCTTTCCCCCCTGGTGCAGGGAGTTGGCAAAGCAGTCGTAAAAGCATAACTTTGACGTGTTTGGGTTAAAAAATAAGCAGTGTTCGAGCCGCTTGTTTAATATGTCTCCTGAGGCAAATAATTAACCCGATCTCCAGCCGGTGGTGTTTGCTGCACTACTGGCTTTTTTTATTGCGCATCAGGGCGTAACAATTAGTTTTTCTCCTTCGATCCGGCAGGCCACGCCTGACCTGACCAGTATTTTCAATACCGCAGAAAGAGGCACCGATCTCGGTACTTTCCCGCTATATCCTTCCTCGGACATATTCCCCCTGAATTCCACACTTACATCGTACCACCTGCCTATTTGCCTCATCAGTGTATGTATGTCCGTATTTTCAAACCAGAAATACCCGTTCTTCCAGGCCGTCACAAGACCTACATCCGCATCCCTGTCAAGCTTGATATTCCCGACCTCGCCGAATGCAGCTTCCTGCCCTGGCTCCAACCTTTGCGTCCCTCCGTGAGCGGCAACCTTCACAGCTCCTTCCACCAGGGTGGTCCTGACCACTGGCTCATCCGCATAAGCGTTGACATTGAATGATGTACCCACCACCTGGACTTCGCCTCCCCTGGCTATTTTTACGATGAAGGGGGAATGTACGTTTTTCGCCACCTCAAAATACCCTTCACCACTTAACTCTACTGCCCGCTCCGCGCCATGGAACGTGGATTGGAAACGCAACGTTGACAAGGCATTCAACCACACTTTGGTGCCGTCATCCAGCCTGATCATGGTCTGGCCACCCCTGGCAGTAGAAAGAGTATTATAAGATATTTGTCCCGCTTCATCGAGCCCTCCTTTGTAAACAATCTCGCCATTCGCATTCTTTGTCACCATAACATTTCCGTCGCGCACCTGCTCACCCTTGCCGGCGCTATCCAGGTCGATGCGATGACCTCGCCCCAGGATAAGAGTCGTTCTTGCTCCGGAAGGGGCTGGAATGTCCGCCTTCCGGACAATAGCGGGTTGCTGCATTCGCCCGCGATGGGAGATCTGTCCCGACCAGATGACAATAGCAAGCAATACGGCAGCAGCCACACCCGCCGCAGCCCACCAGCGAAAGTTTCCCTTACGCACCAATGCAAGGTCCTGTGGGGATGAATGATCATGATGCAGGATGAAGCCAAGGATATTCTCCGCCTTTTCTTCGGTGATCACAGGATCGCCGCCCCGGTATTTTTCCCAGGTCTCGGACAATAGCCGCAATGTTTCCTCCCTGGTGCCCGGGTCGTCAAGCAGGCGGGCAAGTTGATCTCTCTCCTCCGGGCTGGCCGTTTTCTGAAAATATTTTTCAAACAAGGACGCAAGGTCCTGCCCTTCCAGTTGCATAAAATCGATTTATACGTATCAGGTTAAATGATAAGCCTGCAGCTTCCTGATCAAAAGACGTTAAAGCCCGTAAAAAAGGGGGAATGCATTCTAAAAAAAATAAACACGCCTGTCAAAAGCAATATCTCATGGCGCCGGAGTTGTATAAAAGCAGTGATCGAACGGGACGCAAGTTTCAAATGTGTCTTGACGGACTCCCGGGATATTCCCAGCAATGAAGCTATCTCAATGTAGGTCAATCTTTCATGACGGCTGAGCAGGTATACCTCCTTCCTCCGGGCAGGCAGTTCATTGATAGCCTTGTCAATAAGGCCGGACCAATCGTCGCCGGCATAAAGGTCATGGTCGGGCACTGCTGCACCCATTGTGGTCATCTCCGATTCAAAAAGCCGCCGCTGCCGGTCTTTCCGCAGCCGTTTACGCATCATGTCAAAGGCGCGGTTACGGCAAACGACTACCAGATAGGCTTTAAAATTATCAATTTCCGCAAGCGAGTCCCTTGTCATCCATATTTTCAGAAAAACGTCCTGCAATATCTCCTCCGTCAGTTCACGCGACTCCGTGATCCTGTATAAATACCCGGATAACAAAGGTTGCCAATAATGGAACAGGTCGCGGAACGCGCCTTCATCTCCGACAGCAACCCGGGACAAAAGACCATGTTGGTCATAAGTCGGCAGTTTTTCCACAGCTCGTTAGTTTCAATACAAAGATACCGATGCCCCTTTATCATCTCAAACTTTTCACCGGATTGGCCCTCGCGGCCCCTATCACCTGGACGCTCACAGTGCCGATGGTGATCGCCAATGCGCCAACCCCGGGAACAATAAACATCCACCATTGGACATCTGTACGATAGGCAAAACCCTGCAACCACTTTGTCATTATAAAAAATGCCATGGGAGCCGCCATTGCGAAGGATACGCAACCTGATTTTATATAGTCCTTTGAGAATAACAGCAGTATATCTTTCACCGACGCTCCCGTAACTTTCCTGATCCCCACTTCTTTCGTTCGCTGCTGCACGGTTAAAAGCGTCAGACCTGTCAGGCCCATGACGGATATAAGAATGACCAATACTGTAAGGATAGTTAACACGTTGCTTAATGTAGATTCTGTTTTGTACAGGCTGTTCACTGTCTCGTCGAGGAAATGGAATTCAAATGGCGTACCGGGGACAAAAGACTGCCAGGCTTTTTGTATAAACGAGAGCGTCGAAGCCATGTTGCCCCCTCTCATCTTTATACACATATAAGTACCCTGGGCATTGAGAAAGACGGCAATTGGACGGATGGACTTATGAAATGATTGAAAGTTGAAATCTTTCGCCACGCCGATCACTTCATAGCGGGTGGTTTGTATGTCGAGGGCATTCAGGTATTTTGTAGCGATAAAGCTTCCTACCGGCTTATGCAAGCCCAATTCTTTTACTGCCGCCTCGCTCAGGATAATTCTTTTCAAGGTGTCGTTATCCATCTGCCTGTCAAAATCCCTGCCTTGTACAAGCTGAATGCCAAAGGTCCCCAGAAAATCATATCCGGCGCTAAAATTGGCTAATAAATGATCCTGCGTTTGCGCGCCATACTTTGCTGAGATAGGGAAATTGTCGTTGCCGCTTCCGGGATAGTCAAGACAGGCGCTTGCCGACAGGATGTTTGCATTCTTTTTTAGTTCGGCAGTGAATGCATTCGTTCTTTTGCCAAGGATCATGGAAGGATCGCTGACCACCAGGATATTCTCTTTGTTAAAGCCGGGCGACTTGTAACGGACATAATTCAGCTGTTTATATACCACCATCAGGCATATGACAAGCCCAATGAATATAGCGAATTGGAGAAAGACCAGCATGCTTCTAAAGCCCATTGCTTTCTTTCCCGGCTGTATAGTGCCTTTTACTGCTTTGACTACATTGATGGAAGAGAGCTGCAGGGCGGGGAAAACACCGCCCAGGATGCTTACGACAAAAAACAATAGGATAAATACCAGCCAGTTCAGGCCGTTCGTGAATACCCCGGCGGGAAACTGGACCTTCATCAGGTGCTGGAATGGATGGATCAGCAAAACGATCAGAAAGGCCGCTATGATCCAGGCTATTGCGCCTATGATGCCGCTCTCGGTAAAAACAAGACCGGTAAGATCCCATTTGGAAGAGCCAAGCGTTTTCCGGACACCTATTTCCTTCGAACGCCGTATGGCGCCAGCTGTCGAAAGATTGGCATAATTGATACAGGCCATAAACAAAAGAAATATGGCCGAGGCCCCCAGCATGTATACGCTTTCTATGTTTTCCCCTGGCTCAAGCTCTCTCTCAAAGTTTGATTGCAGATGGATGCTTGTCAGTGGTTGGAGCTTATATTCCCAGTAGTTTCCTTTTGCTCTCAGCTCCTCATAGTTGGTGCCAAAATTCTTTTCCAGCTGTGGATTAAGATATGATCTGATCGCAGCCGGTATCCTGCTTTCAAATATTTTCGGGTCGGTCCCGTTCCTCAGCAAAATATACGTGTAATAAGTATTGTCCACCCACACCTGCGATTGATTCCATGGGTCGGATATATTCGAGAAGATGATCTTATAGTGAAAATGAGCATTGTTGGGAACATCCTCTGTAATGCCTGTAATTTTACAGGGGAATTTACCCCAGCCCCCAAACGTAAGCGTAAGGGCTTTGCCGGGGATCTCCCCTTTGCGAAAAGCCTCTTCTCCAAAATATTTTATAGCTGTCGATCGGGTGATGACCACCGTAAACGGCTTGGTCATTGATTGGGCCGGGTCGCCCTGCAGCATCTTGTAGTTGAATATCTGAAAGAAAGATGAATCTGCCTGGTAGACTTCTTCATTGAATATTTTATCTTTCCTTCCATTTTCTTCATTGCTCACATTCAGGTTGTTGTATTTCCAGATCCTTGTGGCCGCCAGCACTTCCGGAAATTCTTTCCTCAGCAGGTCCGCCAGCGGCGGGGGCGCCATGGATGAAGTGAAATTGTTCCCATTCACCAATATCTTTGGATATACTCGATAAATGTTGCCAACGTCGCTCACGGTCCTGTCAAAGCTCAGCTGATAATGTATCCAGATAAAAATGAGCATACATGCGGCCAGGCTGACGGACAGTCCGGTCAGATTGATAAATGCCAGTATCCTATGTTTCGCAAGGTTGCGATACGTGGTTTTTAAATAATTTCTAAACATGGGGGATCGCTTATCCAAACATACACATCCTTACCCGGATTACCCTACTTCAGGATTACCTTTTTCTTCTCTATTTTTACCTTTTCATACTGTATAACCCGGCGCACTATCCTATTCCATTTCTCCATCGAGCCGGAAAGTTATACCTGGTTTATCGTAAATTCGCCTCGATGAATATCCCCTTTTACCAGGTAGACGCCTTCACCAACCAACCTTTTAAAGGAAACCCCGCCGGCGTTTGTCTGCTTGATACACCTATAACAGACCATCTGCTGCGATCCATTGCCGCCGGGAACAGCCACCTGGAGATAGCCTTCCTCCTCTACACACCGGAGGGGTACAACCTGCGCTGGTTCTCTCCCCGTATGGAGATGCCCCTTTGCGGACACGCAACCCTTGCCACCGCCCATGTCCTGTGGCAGCTGGGGCTGGAGCCAAAAAGCAAAACACTTCAATTCCATACGCTGAGCGGCCTCCTCACTGCCGCACAACAAGATGGTTGGATCGAACTGGATTTTCCTGCCCGGACCAACGAGCCTCGTCCCATCCCTGCCGAACTGCAGACATTATTCCCCAATCATAAGAATGTCGTTTACAGCGTGGACAGGTATATCGTAGAACTATCTTCCCCCGCCGAAGTAATAAACTTCATCCCCAATACCACCCTGCTAAAAGATCATCGCTGTGTCATCACCAGCAGAGGGGAAGAAGGCGGTCCCTACGATTTTATATCCCGTTATTTCGCAATCCCCGTCGGCTTTTTGGAAGATCATGTCACCGGTACAGCTCATTGCAGCCTCGCGCCTTACTGGGCAGAACGACTGGGTAAAAAGAATTTCTTTGCCTACCAGGCTTCCCCCCGTGGCGGAGAGCTAAAGATCACCCTGAAAGACGACAGGGTCTTGTTGAGCGGTGAAGCCGTAACGATCATGGAAGGAAAGATCAATATCTGATCTCTCCGGTATCCGTATCTTTATTCCCTAAATCATATATCTATGCGCAAGGTAATACTGGGCGTAGCCGTTAGCCTCGACGGCTATATCGAGGGTCCCAACGGAGAATATGACTGGTGCTTTACAGACCAGGACTATGGCATGTCCGATTTTTTCCAGCGCGTCGACGCCTGTTTTTATGGAAGAAAAAGCTATGAGCTGGCGCAGTCCATGGGAGATATGCCGGCCAGTTTTCCTAAATTAAAAGAATATGTTTTTTCCAATACGCTGGATGCGGTGAAGCCGGGAGTAGTATTGGTGAAAGGCGACATCAAAAAAGAAGTGCTGGCCATCAAGAGCGGTCCGGGCAAAGACATCTGGCTATATGGAGGAGCTTCGCTGACAGCCTCCCTGATGCAATTAGGGCTGGTGGATGAGCTCTGGCTGGCGGTACATCCCCTCCTATTGGGATCGGGCAAGCTTTTATTCAGTCATCTGCCCGGGAGGGTGCCCCTGCAGCTACTCGATACGAAGACCTATAACACAGGGTTAGTCTCACTTACCTATAAAATAGGTTCATGAGATCAAAAGCAGTTCTGATCATGTTGATTGCCCTGCAAACTTATGGGGTTTTCGCACAGAACGAAGAGGACTCCGTCGTCGTGCCTTTTGGCGGCAATGCCTGGAGCAGCTCTTTAGCCCTGCATACAGTCTATTTCCGGCTAAAGCACACCGGTAGGATACATGTCACGACAGGCAAGTACAATATCTCGACATTCCTTATAAAAGACACAGGCTATCAGACCCTGCAGTTGATGGGATGCAGGTCAACTCGCCGAAGGAACGACGTATACTTTTTTCCGTTTGGAGTCCTTTCAACACCGATGATCCGGCCGCCATACCCGACAGCCTAAAGATCCTCCTCTTAAAAAAAGGCCCGGGCGTCCATGCCGGTACGTTTGGCAATGAGGGATCGGGCGGCCAAAGCTATCTCGTCTATCCCTGGAAAGCAGGCAATACCTATCGCTTTTTAAAACATGTCCGGCCGCAGGAGCATAACCAAACAGCATTTACAGCCTGGTTCTTTGCTCCGGAAGAAAATAAATGGCGGCTGATCGCCAGCTTTCTCCGGCCACAAACGCATACCTGGCTGACAAATCCGCACTCCTTCCTGGAGAATTTCGATCCGGAGGAAGGCAACAAGACACGCTACGTCCTCTTCGATCATCAATGGGTAAGAGATGAAAAGGGAACATGGATCGCCCTGCACAAAGCGTTTTTCACGGGCGATAATACGGCGCGCAAAGGTTACAGGATGGATTACGCGGGCGGTATAAAAGGCCAGGCTTTCTTTTTGCAAAATTGCGGGTTCTTCTCAAACTATACACCGCTGGACACCTGGTGGGAAAGACCTATGGATCCAAAAGAAACCCCTCCCGACATAGATTTGGATCATTTCGGCAAATGATACTCGATGCCGAAGTTCCGCGCATAGGCTTCCAGCGGCTCCAACCCGACGGCAGCCCGGCGCTTATTTACATTCCGTTCATCCTGGATGGGAAAAAACTCATATTTGCCCGTCTTGCCCGTCCGCACCTGGCTGCCATAGGTCTGCGGCTTGCCTTGTTTTGTCAGCACCCGGTCCTCGAGCAAGGCGAGGTGCTCGGGCTTGGCCTTCCCATCCTTAACCGCCTGCCGCAGCATCGGTAGATAGGTCACCTGTGTCAGCGAGTCTGCATGCTGGATCACGAGAAAAAGCGTCAGGTTGGCCTTCTCTCCAATGTCATCGATCCCCAGCCATCCATATTGATCCAGCACGGTTTTTACCTTTCCAAGATTGACGGAATCTTTCTTCCCGATGACCTTCCACAGGGAATCGGTTCGCTTCCGATTATGTTGTATGGAAGGATCCATCAGTTGCTGCCTGTCCGATTGATCTTCGTCGTTCACGGTGTCGAGCCTTGCCTCGATAGCATGATACAAGGCCCAGGGAATACTGTCTTTTTTTACGCCGGTGGAATCCTGGCCATGTACGGCCAGAGTTAGAAAAAACAGCAGAACAGGTAACAATTTTCTCATATACGGGTCATATTTTCAAATATACATCAAATGGCTTAGCTTGCAGCTAACCCCCACACCCGAATAAACCATGTCATTTCTGAAAAAAATATTTGGCCGCAAAAAGCCATGAGCTAGAAAATCAAAATCACTATTCCGGATGCTACACCTGCGCCGCCGCTGCCCCCTTCGGTAACGCAGACGAAATAGAGGGCGGCTCTTCCCGGAGGATATTCCGTATGAGGGTCAGCGGGATGATCAGCCGGGCCGGGTCATTTCGCAATGCATCATTAAAAGCCAGGATAGCTTTTTGTAATAGATAATTCTGCCACATCATCTCGAAATCCCTGGGATCAGCCGGCAACAGATGCGTATCTTTCACAATGTTGGTATACGCTTTTATAAAAAATCCGCTGATATAATGAGCCCATCCCGCGGCAAAAGGGTGCAAGGCCATCCGGTCGGCCTCCTGCAGCTGCGGATCATCCATAAACCCTTCAAAAGCTGCTTTATGGAAGGACAGCACCATCGTAGCAACATCGACAAGCGGACTTCGTTTCAACCTTCGCTCACTATAGCTCAAGGCCGGATCACCGCTGTAATCGCTGATGGCAATGTCCTTACCGGTCAGCAGTACCTGTCCCAGGTGATAATTACCGTGGACCCGTATCTTCAGAGCATCCAGCTTTTTGGTATAGATGCGCTTAAATATGGCCAGCAATTTGGGGCGATAGGCTGTGATCCTCTCCATATTCGTCTGCATGTCGGCCGGCAGCTTGTTCTTGTTACGGGAAAGGGTCTGATAAGTCTCCCGCACGAGGGATTGCAGAGAGGAGAAAAGCCCTCGTTGATAGTGCAGGGTAAACACCTCCGGCCGGAAATCCCTATTGTCCACACCCGAAGCCAGCGCCAGGTGCAGCTCGCCGGTGCGGGTACCTATCAGCCGGGCCTGCTCCGCCGCGTGCACACCCAATAGGAGCTGCAAGTCCTGTGGCAAGGCGTCGTATCCCACAGGGTCCATCAGGGTACCCTGACGCCGTTCCCATATGTCCATCTGCCTGCCACCCGCCAGCAGACGTTCGATATAATTATGGATACGCTCCTGGAAATAACCATACCCGTCACCGTGGTTCTCTATCATCTCCTGCATCAGCCCCAGCACAAAAAGCCCTTTTTTATTCTTCCATTCGATGTCACCGATAAAAGCAGGAATATGCTGGAATTTCAATTCTTTTGTCAGGAAACGCGTGATCTCGAGATCCGGGTTGATGGTGGCATCTACCCGGCGGTACATCTTCAGAAAAAAAGCCCCATTATAGGTGATAGATGTATTATAAAGATCCGAAGTATGCAGACGGGGAACGATCTCCCCAGTCTGATGCTTAAGATTACCGTTACCCGTAAACTCGATACGCTGCCGCGCCGCACCGATGGATTTATGTGCCGTCATCCGCTGGAAAAGCTCCGTCTGCCATTCCGAAACAAAAAAGGCATCTATCAATGCTCCTTCTCCTTCTTCGGAACGAACCCTGGCGATCAGCCCTTCGGGGCAGGATAAGGCCAGTTTATCCGCCTGCTCTTTATGGATGAAGAGCACCGGCAGCTGGTAAAAACCTGTCGTCCCATTCTGCTCGGCAATCTCCAACAACAGCCAGAATACGAGACGGTCATGCAGAGTGGCTGTTGTATAGTCGACGATAGTCGCCTGGAATAGATTCCTGTCCTTACCCGTAAACCATTTTACCTTTTGCAGATAACGGGGCAGGATATTGCTTTCCAACTGACGCAGTGCGGCGCCTTCCATCAAGCCATCCCATTGCCGGAGGATCAGCCCGGGCAAATGACTTTTCTCATCCATCTCCGGATGAGCCTTTTCCAGCACGAACCATTGGAAACTGTAGGGCGCCAACGTAAAGAAATAAGCGCCGTCGTCCTTTACCACGGGGAAGCGGCCCTTGCTGAACACATCCACGGGAACATATCCTTTATAAGCAGACAGGTCAACCTCCGCAGCCTGTGAATATTTGGAGAGATTAACTACTATCAGTAAGACCTCGTCTTCGTAAGTGCGGGTAAATGCCAGCGCTTTGGGATTCTCCATATTGAGGAACTTCAGATCGCCCCTGCCAAAGGTCTTGTACTTCTTTCGGATGCCGATAAGACGCTTCATATACCAGAAAAGAGAAGAGGTATTGCTGCGCTGAGTCTCTACATTGACAGACTCGTAATGGTATTCAGGGTCCAATATCAGCGGCAGGTATAGCTTTTGTGGATTAGCTACTGAAAAACCCGCATTGCGGTCGGGAGACCACTGCATCGGTGTACGCACACCATCCCTGTCACCCAGGTAAAAATTATCTCCCATTCCGATCTCATCCCCGTAATAGATCACAGGTGTGCCGGGCAACGAAAAAAGCAGCGAGTTTAGCAATTCTATCTTACTCCGGTTATTGTCCAGCAGAGGGGCCAGCCGGTGGCGAATACCCAGGTTGATCTTTGCCTTGGGGTCCCGGGCATATACCTTATACATATAATCCCTTTCTTCGTCCGTCACCATCTCCAGCGTAAGCTCATCGTGATTCCGAAGGAATATTGCCCACTGGCAGGTGGAGGGTATCTCCGGGGTCTGGTCGAAAACATCGGTGATGGGATAACGGTCCTCCATCTGCAGGGCCATGAACATACGGGGCATCACGGGAAAATGATAGTTCATATGACATTCGTCCCCATTCCCAAAATACGAGGCAGAGTCCTCCGGCCACATATTCGCTTCGGCAAGAAAAACGGTACCGGGGTAATGCTGATCTACATACGCTCTTAATTGCTTTAAATAAGCATGGGTCTCGGGCAGGTTCTCTCCGTTGGTGCCTTCCCGCTCGTAGAGATAAGGCACAGCGTCCAACCGAAATCCGTCCACACCCATCTTGCACCAGTAGTCGATGATCTTGAGCACTTCTTCCTGTACAAGGGGATTGTCGTAGTTCAGATCAGGCTGATGGTGAAAAAAACGGTGCCAGTAGTATTGCTCCGCCACAGGATCCCATGTCCAGTTGGAAGCCTCGAAATCCTGGAAAATAATACGGACATCTTTATATTGATCGGGATTATCAGTCCAGACATAAAAATTTCTTTCCCGTGAACCCTTAGGCGCCCTGCGGGCCCGTTGGAACCAGGCATGCTGATCCGAAGTGTGATTGATCACCAGTTCTGTGATCACCTTCAGTCCCCGTTTGTGCGCCTCTTTCAAAAAATGGCGGAACCGGGTAATGTCGCCATAAGCGGGATTGATGTTATAATAATCGGCAATATCGTACCCATCGTCTTTCAGCGGCGAGGGATAAAAAGGCAACAGCCAGATGGCCGTAATGCCCAGGTCCTGCAGGTAGTCCAATTTCTGCAAAAGACCCTGAAAATCCCCTACCCCATCCCCATCGCCATCGCAAAAGGCCTTGATATGCAGTTCATAAATGATCGCATCCTTGTACCAATACCGCTCGTCGTCCTTTCCTGTTGTCGTAGCCATACAAGACGGCGTACAAATAATGTGCCCGCGGGGGCTATGGATTTTCTTCTACACAGGATTTCAATAAAAAACCGCCCCAAAGTGGCGGTTAACTATTTTTAATACTCTTGAGAACTGATCAATTCGATCCTCAGACATTATTTCTTTTTCCCTCACGGACCTCCTTTACAAATGCCACGGATACATCGGCAAGCTCGGCGATCTTGTCATCTGAAAAATCAAGGATTGCCAACGTTTTGGCCCTACCAAAAATTACTTCGTCAAAAAAATATTAATCCATCAACCCCAACCCCGGCCTGTCCGATATCGACATAATACCATCCTTTAACAAAAATCCCCCGCTTACCACATCCTTTGCAAGATCCAGGCTTCCGTCGAGGTCGATAAACTTTGTATGAGGACACGCAAAGGCCGTATGCAACGCTGCCGTAATGCTGATGATGCTTTCATCATTACATCCCCACATAAGTTGAATGGAATGCTGAGCAGCCGTATCCGCGATCCTCAGCGCCTGGCTGATACCACCGCATTTCATCAGCTTGATGTTAAAAAACCCGCAGGCAGGGGGAGGCGCCGCCAGCTGCACTGCATGGTCCGGTGTAACAAGAGATTCATCCGCAGCGGCGATCTTTTTGATCCCGTCCGGCAGCCGGCGCATCTCGTCCTCCTGACCTACAGGAAGGGGTTGCTCTATCAGACCGATGTGCAGATCCGCCGTCTGAGCCGTAAACTTCGACAGCTGCTGCACATTATATCCCTGGTTCGCATCGATGATGATACCGATGTCGTAACCATATGTCTCACGCAAACGCACCAGTCTTTCCAGGTCTTCTTCCAGCGAGATACCCAGCTTGACCTTTAAGATCTTAAAACCCCGGCCAACGTATTCTTTTGCCTCTTCCAGTGTCTCGGCGACGCCCTTGATCCCAATGGTAATGGAAGTTGGCATGGCCGTGATCTTCTGACCCAGCACGCGCACTAACGGCAGACCCTTTTCCTGCGCAAAAAGATCGTAGAGCGCGATCTCCAGGCCCGTGCGGGCTGTAGGGCTGGCAGCAAAAGTTTTTTGCACAAAGGCGCAGATCGCGTCTATATCGTCCAGATCCTTCCCTGTTAATAAGGATAACCGCGATTCATCGAGGACAGCCAGCGCGTCTTCCAGGTGTTCCCCTACTACGTAATGACTGGGATTGAAAGCCCCATATCCTTTCATTCCATTGTCCGCAATGATCTCGATGATGCCGTTCTCCACCGTGTCCACGGTCTTAAAAGCGATCGTATAGGGCCTGGTGAGCAGCAGGTTCTCTTTTCTGACATGGATCTGCTTTATTTTCATGATGCCTTGCTTTTATTGTCTGATGTTTGTCGTTCAGTATTGACATATTCCTGTATGACACCGGAGAGCCCGTCCATACCTTCTTCCAATGGCAGGACCACCGGCAGACCGTACTCCTTTTCATACTGCGCTTTATATGCCTGCGCTTCCTCCAGGGTCAGCTTGTCCGTATTCAACGTAATAGCCAGCACCTGCGAGCCGTAGAGCCTGATCAGCTCCAGCTCACGGGCCAGGGAGATCCTGGTCCCGGTCTTTTCCTGCCCCTTATAAAACACCCTGGATGGAGCATGCTGCAGGATAACGCCCTTGCTTTGGGCGGACAGCAGCAATTCCGATCCACAGGGTCCGCTGGGATTGCAAAGGGCCGATTGCCCTTCGATAAATATAACGTCGGCACCGGTCTCCTTCCAACAGGTGACAACAGCATGTTCCAACTCTCCGGAGATAAAATCGTTATAGGTACTGTCCAGCACAAAGCCATAACGATGCCCTTGCAGCCAGCCCGTCTGTCCTGTAAAGATCATTTCCGCACGCATGTTCTTTTTCTTCATGGCTTCAGTGATCATCACCGCCGTGGTCCGTTTGCCCAGGGCGCAATCCGTGCCCAGGACAGCGATGATGGGGGCAGTCACCTGCATGATGTCCCCGCTCCAGAATTTCAACTGATCCTTGGGACGTGGCTTGCGTATGTCGAGCAACGTCACGCCTTTTTCCACAGCCAGATTCACCATCTCCGGCATATCGGAAAGAAATTGATGAGCGCCGGAAACGATGGAAAGCCCGGCCTGGATAGCTTCTTTTATCTGGGCAAGGATGGGCGCAGGTAGCTTGCCGCCGGCAAAAGCGACGCCGACGATGGCATATTGCGCCTTTTTATCCGAATGCCGGATAAATTCATTCAATGTCGCATATACCGGGATATCTCTATGGATCTTATCCAATACATAACCCGCATCCTTCCCTGCTGAGCTGCTGTCGATGACGGCCACAATATTATAACGCGATGTCTTTCGTATCAATCCATGTGCAGTCTTGGCATTATCACTGACAAGATAGCCATCGGCAAGCACTATTGCATTGTCCATTATGTGTCAATTTTTTCGTCGACGAAAATACACATAAATATTTATTATCAATAAAAAGCAATATTTATATTGATTATTAAAAAGCATTATATTTATGGCATGGAGTTCCTGAAATCAATCGACCTGGAGTCCCTTCCCAGGAAAAAACACATGGTGATCAAATATATCCTCGATCATCCCGACGAAGTGATCCTGATGAACACGGCCGACCTTGCCCGCCGGCTGAAGGTAGACCCTGTCACCATCATCAAAGCCTGCCAGGGCATCGGGCTGGAAGGATTTCACCACCTGAAAAAAAAGTTAAAAACGTCCATACCTGCAGGCTGCCTACGTACCCCTTTTAGCCAGGTCCTCAGCGAATTCGAGGTAAACACCAGCACCGGCGAAGCCATCCGCAACGCCCTCTCCCGCGATGTGGAAATGCTGACCAGGACCATCGAAAAAGTTTCATTCGAAAAGATCACGCAGGCCTGCCAGGCGATTGTAGGGTCCAGACAGACCTATCTCATCGGTCTGGGCTACATCGGCACCGTAGCCACTTACCTCCAAAGCCTCATCCGCAGCCATCTTCCCCAAACCCATGCTGTGACGGAATACAACGGCATGCTTTTCGACTACATGGGACATTTTGGTAAAGGGGATGTAGTGCTGGCCATTGGCTTTGACCAATGCCAGCATCAAACGGTCAAAGCGCTAAAAAAAGCAAAGGAAAAAGGCGCAACGACCATTGCGCTGACGGACAGCGAATACTCTCCCTTATGCGCCCACAGTAAATACGATCTCTTTGTCTATACGACGCCTAATTATTTTCTCAGCCCGCTGATCGGCGCCTTCAGCATCTGTAATGCCATCAAGCATTGCATCGTGGAGTTGACAAAACCGCAATCCACCCGCCAGTCAAAGGCTTACCAAAAGCTGGTGGAAGAAGAACACGTTTACTACAACCATACATCATGACAAGATCCAAACTGCTTATCCTGCTGTTACTGATCGGCAGCCATGCCCCGGCACAAAGCCTCGACACCGCATTCCCTGTCCTCGACAGTCTTTACAGGGACTATGCGGAAAAGAACCATATCCCCGGCCTGGCCTTCGGCATCGTAGCGGATGGCAAACTGGTGCACACAGGCACATTCGGATACACGGATGTCTTCCAAAAGACACCCGTGACGGCCGGTTCGGTATACCGTATTGCATCGATGACAAAAAGCTTCACGGCCATGGCGATCCTCTCCCTGCGGGACGCCGGCAAGCTCAACCTGGATGACCCTGTATCCAAATATATCCCCGAAATAAAACAGGTACACCCTCTGACGGATGACAGCCCTCCCATTACCATCCGCCACCTGCTGACCCATTCGGCGGGCTTCCCCGAAGACAATCCCTGGGGCGACCGGCAACTGCAGCGCACGGATGAAGAGCTGATCGATTTTATCAAAGGCGGCATCTCTTTATCCAATACCCCGGGTCTGGGCTATGAATACAGTAACCTGGGATTTACACTGCTGGGGCATATCGTCACCAAAGTTGCCGGTGAACCATACGAACAATACATCCGCCGCATCATCCTCCAGCCGTTGGGCATGAACCATACTTATTGGGAATATACAGAAGCGGATCCCGGAACATTAGCGCATGGATACCGCTGGCTCAACAATACATGGAAGGAAGAAGAGATGCTGCATAGCGGTGCATACGGCGCCATGGGCGGCCTGCTCACCTCCCTGGAAGATTTCTGCAGATATATGATCTTTCACCTTTCCGCCTGGCCTCCCCGCAATGGAGAGGATAAAGGGCCCGTAAAACGCAGCACCATCCGTGAAATGCAGCAGCCGGGAAAGATCAGCGGATTTTATACACAGGGCAAAACCGCTGCCGGCGACCCCTGTCCCCGTTTGTCTGCCTACAACTGTGGTCTCGTCTGGAGCAAGGACTGCACAGGCAAGGAATCCATCGGCCACAACGGGGGCCTGCCGGGTTTCGGCAGCAGCTGGATCATACTCCCTGAATACGGCATCGGCATCGTCTCCTTTTGCAACCTCACCTATGAGGCTACGACAATCTTAAACGTGCAGGTATTACAACGGCTGATAAATGTTGCACAGCTAAAGCCGCGTCAGTTGCCTGCGTCGGACATCCTGAAAAAAAGACAACAGCAGCTGATGGCCCTCCTGCCTGAATGGAAGGATGCTCCGGCCAGCGGCATCTTTAGCGAGAACTTTTTTTCCGATTATCTCATCGACACCCTGCGAAAACAGACAACGGCGCTTTTCAACAAGGCAGGTAAGATACTGCGCGTGGAAGAGATAGTCCCGGATAACCAGCTGCGGGGAACATTCCGCATTGTAGGAGAGAACGCCAGCCTCCTGGTACGGTTCACATTGTCTCCCGAAAACCCGGCACTGATACAAGCTTACTCTATAAGAGAAGCGCCCATCCGGCAGACACAGCCGGCCACCAGCCAATCGGCCCCTGCTCCAACCTCCGGCAAATACGGTCTCAAAACCATCTCGTCCCTATCCGACTACAAACAGCAAGTCTCCGCCGATCCCCGGCAGGCCATTGTCCCCCTGGATAAATATATCCCCGGCATCCTGCTGGATATACGCTATGCGACCAGCAACAACATCATGCACCGTCCCATGTACCGGACGGCAGCAGCCTTCCTCCGTCTCCCCGCTGCGGAAGCTTTAAAAGACATCCAACAGGAATTAAAGCCGCTGGGCTATGGACTAAAGATCTACGACGGCTACAGACCTTACAGCGTGACGGTGGCTTTTTACGAAGCTTATCACGATTCGAACTTTGTTGCATCACCCTACACCGGTTCCCGGCATAACAGGGGATGCGCCGTGGACCTGACCCTCATCGACCTGCAAACAGGAAAGGAGTTGGGCATGCCAACTCCTTATGATGATTTTACCGAAAAGGCTTCCGCGACATATAAAGACTTACCTGAACATGCACAGAAGAACAGAAAATTACTACAGGACGTAATGCTAAAGCACGGTTTCGTCATCTACCCCAGCGAATGGTGGCACTTCGACTTCGAAGGCTGGAAGGCTTACCCCGTGATGGACCTCACTTTCGAGGAGTTGATGAGCAGGTGACCACCGGCCTCCGCAAAGGCTGGCCCCTGGTCGGCCGCCCGTTGGCAGCCCGCTCCGCAGACAGCGGCCCTATTTCAGCACAGCGCTAAGGAAGCGCTGCATTTCCTTCCAGGACGCGCTATCCGCTCTCGCGTTATACGCGATGGGCATATTGAACTTTTTCCCATTCACATCCGACGCGGGATTGGTAAACGCATGTGTGGCGCTGTCATAGCCGATAAATTTATAATCCGCCCCGATGGAATCCATCTGTTTTTTGAATTGAGGCACTTGCGGGTTTACCATCACATCCGCATTGCCATGTAACACAAGCAGCTTTGTCTTCAGCAGGTCTTTCCTGGCAGGCGTACCCAGCAGACTGCCGTGGAAGCTGACGACGGCTTTTAGCGCATCCCCCAGCCGGGCCGTGTTCAACAGGACACCGCCCCCAAAACAATACCCGATAGCGCCTATGTTGGCTGTATCCACCTGCGGGTAGGTTTTCAACTTCGCAATGGCCGCATCTATACGTGCCTTACCCTTCTCGGGATGCATATAAAAAGGACCCGCCATTTCACCTGCGGTCTTCGGATCATCCGCAACTTTCCCGCCACCATAAATATCCAGCGCCAACGCTACATATCCCAGCTTGGCCAGTTCCCTTGCCCGCATCCTGGTATAGTCGACCAGGCCCCACCATTCGGGGATCACCAGCACCGCCGGCCGTTTGGTCTTGATAGAATCGTCATATACAAGATAGCTGACCATCGAAGCGCTGTCTCCCTGGATGGTGACGGTCTCCTCTTTTAACACGGGAGTGCCCGCTGCAGCTGTTTGCTCTTCCTTCTTCGTTTCACTGTTGGTGCAGGCCATGACAAAGCAGGCGATCGCCAGGACGCCGGCATAAAGTTTCGAATAGCTCATGTGGTAAGATTTTGTGCCACCAAGTTACAGATAATCCCCGAGCCAAAAATAAAAGAAGCCCGCGCAAGCAGGCTTCGTAAAAACTGAGTGACTCAGGTCACACCGGATCGGAGTGAAAACGGAATTCAAATTCCTCCAGGATGATATTCACCGTCCCGTCGGATGCAGTCTCGAGTCGCATCTTTGTGGGATAATAGCCATCCTTCTGAACCTTGGCAGGACGTGGCACATCCCGCTGATAGCTGCTGTGGGTAAGGATAAACTGTTGCGTGATCATAGGTTCATAAAAGATGACATTCCCATTGTAAGATCCAAATATGAAGGTCTGGGTAAAGGGTTGCCCGTTCAGCTCGGGCGTAGTAACGTCGATCCAATGCGCGCCCATCTGCGGCACACCGCCGGGAATGGGAATATAGTTCACCGGCATAAAGGCATTGTCGGGGTAGTTCTCGAACTCGGCCTGCGCCTGTTCAAACGTAGGAATAGCCATCCTTTCCGCCTCGCTGATCATATAAAAATGGAAGTCGAAATGCGGCTTGTCGTAGATGCCGGCCGGCTCGTGACCATGAGGGTTCCAGTCCAGTCCGAAATGAATGAACGGAACAGTATCCTTCGCCTGGGCAGGGAATAACAACGAGACCATGTTCTCGTGAGAATGACCTTCACCACCTGCGTCCGACGTATCCAGCGAATTCATCGCGGCCTTATCGATCGTCGTTCCAAGACGCAGCGGCTTGTTCTTACCATCTACCTCATACCATGTCCATGCAGACCCATGCTGGAAGGGAACAACAGGTCCTTTAAAGATCTTTGCCTGCGGGTGATCATGATCCTTCTTACAGGAGACCATTGCCATGGAGGCTGCAAATAAAAATAGAAGTGCTTTTTTCATTGTAATTTTTTTTCTGATTATTTGGCAAAGCTAGAGGCGCCTTCTCAGTTTGAAAATGAAGCAATGCATGAGCTGCGCAGAATGCTGTATGAATTGACGCTACGTGTCTTCATAACGCGCTCGATAAGACGTGTGCAACGATCGTAAGGATTGAATTTCGCAAACCCGGCAGCCAGATCTTTCACATTGAGCTTATATTCATCGTCGGCAATGATCTTATCAACCGCCTCTCTTATCTGCCGGGCTGTCGGCCGCTCCGTCCGCAGGTTGATCCCCAGTTTGAAATAACCCACCCGGGCGCAGATCTCATTCTTTCCTTCATGCACACCCGCAACTACCATGGGCAGCTTGTTCATGATCCCCAGCATTGTTCCTCCATAACCGCCATTGGTGACATAGGCTGTCACATACGGCATGACGTCGGAGAACGGAATAAGATCTTCGATGATCAGGTTCTGGTGAGGGAATCGCTCGCGCAGCTCCCGTGTGCCGCTGCCGCCCGTGGTGGCGATCACCAGGGTATCGCTGTCCTTAAAGGCTTCCAGTGTAGGGACAAGTATCTTCGTCACATCTTTTTCCACCGTACCCTGTGTCACCAATATGATCTTCTTATATTCCCGCAATCTTTCATCATACCAGCGGGGTTGTTCTTTTGCGCCCGTATAAGGCAACAGCGCTCCTACAAAACGTATGTTCTCGCCCAGGTCGCTGCGGTAATATTCAAAACCCGGCGTACCGATCTGCAACAGCAGGTCGGATTTACGGATTATCATATCGAACAGACTTTCCCCGTTGTGCGGTATCTTATATCGATCGAACAACTGGAACATCACCCTGTTGGGCTCGCGGAAAATGATATTCCGCGCTACCTTGCGCAAGAGGGCCTGCCTGACCTTCCCTGTAAAAGAGCCGGCAGGCGTCATGCCCATCCCCGGAGGCGGCAGGTCTTTGGAGGTTTCCGACAGCGGGAATACGCCGATCGACACCACGGGTATATTCATCAGGTCCTTTACGAACGGGATACCAGTGAAAGCACAGTCCGCGATCAGGAGATCAAAAGAGAATTCCCTGTACAGCTCCTTTATATCCGCATAGTACTCCGGCCCCCGCAGGATAAAAGCGTTGATGATGTCGAACTTCAGCTTGCCCAGCTGCGAGTTCTTTTTATTTCTTTCAGGGAAGACCTTCTCCAGCAGATCGCCGGAAAGATCCATGGCCTTTTTAAACGGGTAATGGGCAATCTGCAGCCGCTGTAATTTGCCGGCATAGGCCTGGGAGGTATACCATCGTACGTCGTGCCCCTGTTGTTGCAGGTGAACAGCCAGACCTGTCAGTGGATTAAAGTGCCCATCCGCAGGGAAGTTGGCGAAAAGGATTTTCATTTCTTTTTTCCGCCAAGCTAGAGCCCAGATACAGCCCGGGAAAGAGAGAGATGTATCAGTTGAGGGTGTCGGGGGATGAATTGCTATTTCACGATGGCCACGCTCTTGTCTTTAGCCGTATATTTCGACCTCATCCCACTGGCAAGGTCTTTAAAGGCAAAAACACCTAACAAAAGAAGTATGAGGCAATGGGCAACCCAAAATTTCCGAAACTGTTTGAAGTATATAATGGCCATTAGAATACCCAATACGAATAAACCATTCATGGCTAATCTGATGGAAGACATCAAAAAGACCATCGGTTTTTGTCCGGCGTCAACGGCATGTAAATAAATGAGGGGGAGGACAGCAATATCGGCAATTGCAATCATTGAAATCCACAAACCCATTATCGTTATAGGATTTATGGCCTTCCGAAAGGAAGAGGAGGTGTTCATATAGCATGCATTTAGGGGGTGAAAAGGGTTTAGCGAAAGAAAGATATTTTTTTTATCTGGCCAATTAAATTTTTACAAAATAGTAATAATAAGCCCTCTTTCTTCCGTTAAGACAGCAATACCCCCAAATCAGCAGCTACTACAACGTTTTCGTACCAGCGGCTGCAGCAGCGTGGACGTCTCCCGTTCATCGCACAATCAATCTTCCCGTATAATGTTTGTCCCGGGTGCTGACATCGATGATATAGGCGGCCCCTCCGGAGAGGCCCCGTATATCCAACGTAACGATCTGCCGGCCCGCAGCCAGAGTGAAATTCTTCAATGGCATCTCCACCAGTCTACCGGTAGCATCGAAAATACGTACCGTGATAGTCTGCTGCACATCGAAATGAAGCGCCACATTCACCTGCTGGTAGGCAGGATTGGGATAAATGAACGGTTTATCGCTGGTGTCTGTCGATGGCGTCACTGCATCCATCTCCTTATAATAGAGACCATTATCATCCGTGGCGCCGTAGAGACGCCTGCCCGCCGTACCCAACGCATAAAAATAAACGTCGGGGAGACTGTCCGTCATGGTCCATGGCGTTCCGGAAGGCGCATGCAAGGCGCGCCGGTATACCTTCACTGCATACGCCGAAGGCAGCTGATACAGGTAACTTACCGCAGCATAGTCATATTGGTCATCAGCTGCCAGCGTAGGGTCACCGGGATGCATCCCATTGTTATCCAGTAGCCATGAACGCCCCCTGTCCCCGCTGCGAAACAAGGTTAGCCGGGAAGGTGAAGCCGCATAAAGGTTTTTCGCGCTGTCAAACAAAAGATTGTACATGCCCAACCCCGGCGCCAGCGTGGACAGGTAATAGGAATAATCCCATTTGCC
>Ga0105240_10000494_pt1 | contig 72657 bp, 64 predicted proteins | sample KBSC54metaG_FD_80426 | JGI IMG/M metagenome (GOLD analysis project Ga0105240, IMG submission 80426) | Corn rhizosphere microbial communities from Kellogg Biological Station, Michigan, USA - KBS C5-4 metaG | ecosystem: Host-associated > Plants > Roots > Rhizosphere > Soil | place: Michigan, USA...
CTTTACGTTGCCATATGCTGAATAAAATGAATCAATTAGGCTTACCCAATTTCATCAGAGAATGACCTGTAGTTAAAAATAGGGGTGTTTTCGCTAAAAAATTGATTTATGCAACAAGCCCGAGAGAATAGTAGAGTCATAATTTTCTTAAATTAAACAATATCTTAGAAAGAAGATCTGAAAGAATTATTATTCCCATAGAAAATCACAAATACTGCTTGCATCAACCTGATCAGCTTGATGATGAGTAAAATGGTGGCTATTAAAAAATTCCACTTATAAAATTTAATCTTTTTGCTGGCCAATTGTTGCGACTGCTTTGCGTATCCCTTTCGGGATCCAGCCATAGGTCAATTGTGTATGATAATGAACTTTTCTTGTTTTTCTCTATCTGCTTTTGCAGGTACACCATGGGCTTTTTGTAGTAAAAATTATTTGCATGAAGCCATTTAGTCATTCCACTAATACTATATAGGCAAGAACAGCCTTTATTCTATCCCGAGTGCGACCATCACGCTCTTTTCGATGGCGCTGTATTAATTTGACTCTTTCCTTCGGGGTTAATTTTCTGTCCATGAAAAGGCTTTTACTATATTTTTCAATTTATTGCAGCAAATTTCTCATTTTCAGGTGCGAATGGTATCATGCCCTAATATAACAAAACTCAGGAGCTTATGATGAGCAATAAAAAATTGGTGCTCGGTTCTTCTTCAAAACCTCGCCAAACCTTATTGCAACGTTTACAAATTCCCTTTGAAATTGTAGCGCCTGAGCTTGATGAATCTCCTTTAGCAAATGAAAAAGCCCCGGATCTAGTACAGCGTCTTGCTAAAGAAAAAGCAATAAAGGCAGCCCAAGCCTTTCCTAATGCCTTAATCATTGGCGCTGACCAAGTGGGTATTCTGGATAATCAAATTCTAGGCAAGCCTCTGAATGATGAAACTGCATTTACCCAATTGCAGGCTGCCAGTGGCAAACGTGTGCAATTCTATATTGGCCTCTGTCTATTGGATGCCAGCACTCAGCACTATCAATTAGCTCTAGAAGAATTTAATGTTATCTATCGGCCCTTAACACCAGAGATGATTGAAAACTATCTCCGCAAAGAACAACCTCTTGAATGTGCCGGCAGCTGCAAAGTAGAAGGCCTCGGTATAGCCTTAATTGAAGCCTTCGAGGGCGATGATTTTACAGCTCTCATCGGCCTTCCTCTAATTCGTTTAGTCAGGATGTTAGAAAAAGCAGGTATGGATCCCTTAAAGGGTTAAGGAATTATTTTTTCTTGTTACATAATCGATGGAAAATAAAAGGCGGCAAGCAACAAGTAACGATGCTCAAAACCAAAATCATTTCATAACAGGCAGCCTTACCTGCAACTACTTCCGTCGGTGGTAAAAATCCAAAAATAATGGCAGCTAAGCAAGTTAAAATCCCCGTGCCACTCACCAACCAAATTCCTAAAGCACCACCGGGAATCTTAAAGGCACGTTTCACATGAATGCACTTATGATGCAAACGAATTGCTGCACCAAACAGTAAAATATAAAACATCAAAGCCAATTGGGCTGTTAAATTTGATAATAACCAATAAGAACTTTTAATCGAGGGCATAATAAAAAAAACAGTACAAAGCAAAGTCACAATCAAACCCTGTGCTAATAAAATGCCAATGGGCACTTCTTTTTTATTTAATTTGTTAAAAAAACGCGGAAGATGACTATCTCGACTAGCTACCATTAATCCGCGTGCCGGGCCCATGATCCAAGCTGCTGCTCCGCTCAAACTGCCCATCACGATCAAAATAGCCATCAGCGGTAACAGCCAATTTAGATTAAAAGACGCAAAGAAAGCCGCAAATGCATCTATCAAACCTGAAACCAGGTTCAATTGATTAAGCGGGATAACAATAGCAATGGCTAAAGATGAAAAAATCAGGGTCGCCAAGATAATAAAACTTGAATATAAAAGAGCTATAGGATAATCACGCTCTGGTCGATGAACATCGCCAGCATGAACAGCAGACATTTCCATTCCCATTAACCCAAATAGAATATTGGTCATAAAAGCGATATTTTTTAAATCGACATTGGAAGGCAATAAATGATGGAAAGAAAAATTGATCTGACTCACCTGACCTCGATAAACCCAGACCAAACCCAAACCGGCAATAAAGACCATCGGCAGGATAGTGCCCAAAATAGCGCCGATACTACTCACCACGCTGGATACCTTAAGCCCCAGGCAATTAACAAGGGTCATACCCCAATATAATAATAAGATTACTCCGAGCATATAATATTTATCATTAACCAGATCGGGCTGGACGAGACTAGCCAAGATGCCGGCGATAAAAGCAAAAATGGTAGGATACCATACGACATTATAAATCCACTGCAGCCAGATAGCCAAAAAGCCTATTCGCGACCCAAAAGCTTCGCGAATCCAAACATAGGAACCCCCTGTAATAGGCCAGCCAGTCGCTAACTCGGCGCTCACCAGCACGCTAGGAATAAAGAATAATAGCACGGCTAAGCCGTAAAAAAACACCAGGGCCAGGCCAAATTCAGCACCAATACTTAAATTGCGCAGGCTGTCCACTGCAATAACATTAATCATGACTAAAGCAAAAACACTCAAGTGTTTGCTTGATCCTGCTTTTCGGTTTAATTCAATGGCCATGCTCACCTCTTAAGGTGCTCATAAATTAGCAGTAAACTAAGAAAGGAACAAGTTAGGATTGCTGAAAATACCACGCACCCTTTAATCATCTGGGTCGGTAGGAACGGCGTCTATGGTAATCCCGCGGCACTAAGCCGCGGGAGAGGCAAGAATGGTTTTACTTCTTCTTGCTGGCGCGTCTGGATTTTGCTGCTTTTTTGGTTTTCGCTGCAGTTTTCTTCACGCCCTTCTTCATGCTTTTTTTAAGGGGTTTTCTGACCGCTTTTTTAGTTTTAGAAGTTTTTTTCATTTATATTTCCTTTAAATTAGTTTACAAAAATCACCTATTCATGGTGAAATAAATCATCATGAATCGGCGTAATCTATCATAAATTTAAAATATAGATAGCATATATTTCAAGAAGTTAAGAATCACCCTTGTTATAAAATTGGACATTATTTGGATAGACTTTTCGTTTCTGCATGATAAGCTATAACTAAAAATGAGATCTAATAACACTATTAAGGAGCTATGAATGCATATCGTTAAAAAAGCACTTTTAATTTCCTGTCTTTTTGCCCCCTCTCTTGCTCTTGCAGATATCTCCGTACCCGTGTATTTTGTAACTGAACCCAACGTCGGAAAGCTCGCTGGCACCGTGCTCATCAGCCAAAACAAATATGGACTATTGTTTACCCCTGATTTACATGGCTTATCACCAGGTATTCATGGTTTTCATGTTCATCAAAACCCATCCTGTGAACAGAATGCTATGGCTGCCGGGGGACATTTAGACCCCCTGGATAGCAATAAGCACCTTGGACCTTATAACGATGTGGGACATTTAGGCGATCTGCCGACCTTATATGTGTCAGCCGATGGGAGTGTTACCACGCCTGTTTTAGCCCCCCGATTCAACCATATTGATGAGGTGAGGAATCACTCATTGATGATTCATGATGGGGGAGACAACTACTCTGACCAGCCTACTAAGTTGGGCGGGGGTGGAAGTCGAATGTTATGTGGAGTCATCAAATAATTTTTAGCTGCTTTTTAATGAGGAGCCCTGGCTATGAAAAAATTTATGCTGTTTCTAATAAGCATCCTATTTTGCGGGAAGTTATTTGCCGCTGAAATCAATAAAATTATCTTTTTTGGTGATAGCCTATCTGATAATGGCAACCTCTATAACATTATTAAAGTTATTCCTAAAACCCCTCCTTATTTTAATGGTCGTTTCGCCAATGGACCTGTTTGGTCAGAGTTGCTAGGTCAAGCTCTCAAAAAAAAGTATAATATTAGCTTCAACGATTATGCTTATGGTGGTGCCACCATACTTTCTTTTGGTTCCTCAGCTTCCTTTTTTTCACCCATGAATCTTGAAGGTGAAATTGATACTTATTATGCACATGAATTTGCCATCGATAAAAGCCATACCCTTTATGTCATTTGGCTAGGCGCTAATGATTACTTAACAGAAGATCATGCCGATGGTGAACAATTGACAACACAGGTCATTGATAAACTAGCCTGGGCTATGAACAAGCTTATTGCCGATGGTGCCAGATATTTTATGATCCTGAATGTCCCCGATTTATCAATACCGCCCTTGGCCAAAATGAGTGATAAAATGGAACGTATGCAATACTTAAGTACCTTGCATAACCAAAAGCTTGACCGCATGCTAATAAATCTGCGCAATTCCAATCCTAATCTCCGCATATTTACCATGGATGTCTATAATTTTTTACGTGACGTTATTTCAAATACTAAACGTTATAATAAGCAATACCACGCGCATCTTCACATTACTGACCAATTCTGTTGGCAAGGCGGTATATTTATCAAATCTCAAGATAAATTGCTGGATGCTAATCATTTCGCTGTGAAAAATAAATTGCAACAAGAACTCAAGACTGATCAGCAGCTAGCTGAGCTTATTTTAAAATCACCTGATCTCTTTATAACCTACTCCAATGATCAATTGGTTAGAGCCAATCCAGATGAGCTTTGCAAGGATCCAGACGAATATATATTCTGGGACCCGCTGCATCCCACTAAAATAATTCATGAAATTCTAGCTCAGCTAGCTAGCCATCTTTTGGAGACACAAGCTGCTGATTTATTGAAAAAATAGAATCCAATCTAAGGACTGGATAATTTTATTACAGCATCTTTTATTTAAGCTGAAGTATGGGTATAATTCATACAGCTTAACTTACTGTGTCTAATTATTGAGGAAAATTCTAATGAAACTACTGCCCTTAACACTGGCTTTGACTGCTCTCATCCTCGGTACCACTGCCTATGCTGCCCCTGAATTTGGCAAACCCATTGTTGGTAAGATAATTCTTAACAAGCCTGCTACCCACACTACACCCGGGTTTAATTATTATAGCCCGCCAGCAACGAAAACCATTATTTTAATGAATCTCAAATTAAACACTCAAGAAAAACAAGCCATTAATAGTTTTAATCCTGAGACTTCAACTAACAATCAAAAATCAGTGATAGTGAGCACACCTCAAGCCAGTTTACCCTCCAGCATTGACCAAGGGATGAATGGCGTGCCAGTCTTAGACCAAGGCTTACATGGCTCCTGTGTTACCTTTGCAACGACCGCTGCAATCGATGCCTTATTGGGCAAAGGTGATTATATTAGCCAACTCTGTAGTTTACAGTTAGGAACTTATTTTGAACAGAAAGCTTATTTAGATAGTGGTTGGAATGGCTCCCTCGGCCCAATTGTTCTTAATCAAATCATGGGCTTTGGTATCATCAATAAAATCAAGCAAAAAGAAAAATCCTGCGGTGGCTTGAAAGATTATCCCACTAGAGACAGCAATTATGAGGGCTCACCCATGAACCTGGATGAATTTAAACAGTCCAGCGAAAATCTTAACGAAAATATGTATTGGGACCCCATCTTGACCGTACATCAACGCTTGGCCTGGGGTTCTGACAGCGCTCAGGAAGCTAAAGATTTACTTCTTAAAATTAAAACGATTCTCAGTGAAAAGAAGAGATATTCTGAATCTCGCCTCATCTTTGCCGCTCTGCTCCCGAGTACTTATTGCAGTGTCGGTGCTTGTGGCCGTCATAATGCCCAAGATGACACCTGGGTGTTAACTGCCGCTATAAAAAATGACACCGATGCTCAGTTGGGCGGTCATGAAATGATAATCACTGGTTACGATGATTACGCCACTGCGGTTGATAACGATGGCAAAACCCATCGCGGCTTATTGATTCTGCGCAACTCTTGGAGTGAGGAAGCTGGTGACCATGGCAACTATTACATGAGCTATGACTTCTTCAAGAAATACATTTTTGAAGTTCATAAAGTTGTTATAGAGAAATAATGTCTTCTTGAGAATAAGGCAGTCTTTCCAAATCGATCACCGGGTTCCGCGCATGCGCGGAACAAAGGCTTTTTAATATCAAGATAAAGCATGAATAACATTGGTCACCACGCCCCAAATATAAACCTCATTACCCTCTTTAACTTCCAGGGGAGGGTAATCTGGATTTTCAGGCATTAATAGTAACTTGCTATTTTTGATATGTAGCCGCTTTACCGTTAATTGGCCATCGATGGCGGCAACAACCACTTTTCCATGCTCAGGTTTGAGGCTACGATCAATGACCAAAAGGTCATCTTCATAAATGCCGGCATTGATCATAGAATTACCCGAAACACGGGCAAAAAAAGTAGCAGCAGGATGTTTGATTAAGTGTTCGTTTAGATCAAGATGCGTTTCGACATGATCATCCGCGGCTGAAGGAAAGCCCGCAGGTACTTTTGTACCGTATAAGGGAAGCTTATAGCCCTTATTGTCTATGAAGCGTAAAACCGCTGGGATTAAGCTAGCAGGCAGCCTAATTGGCCGGGTAGGTTCGCCATAACGGCCTTGCCCCTGGGGCCTGCCAGCGCCCTTACGTGCACCACCGTGTTTCATTGTTTATCTCCTAAATTAAATCTTATTTTACTTGAAAATAGTACGATATTCAAATAAAAAAACAATAAGTTGCTCAATATCCTTAACGATCAGAGCTACTGAATACGCCGAAATTACACTAACCCACCTGATACACTTGACCAGTTTGTGCGCCTTCCACGCTTTTACTATAAGCCAAAGCTGCACGAGCAGCACTCACAGGCTCAAATCCACGAAAATAAGGTCCATAGGTTGACATTGATTCTGTAATGACTGTGGGACTGACTACATTGATACGCAAATTTTTAGCTAACTCAATTGCTGCTGCGCGCACAAAACTATCTAGGGCGCCATTGACCATCGAAGCCGAAGAGCCTGCGCGAATAGGGTCGTGACTCAAAATACCACTAGTCAAAGTAAAAGAACCGCCTTCATTCAGATAATGTTGGCCAATGAGTACCAAGTTCACTTGCCCCATCAATTTACTATTGAGCCCCACAAAATAATCTTGAGCACTCATTGCTGACATTTCTGCGAAGTGCACCCGACCTGTGGTCGCAATCACGGCATCTAATCCGGGATTGGTTTGATACATTTTTTCAATCGAAGCGTTATCTTCAAGTTCAATTTGAATATCGCCACTTTGGTGACCAGCAAGAATAACTTCATGCCGTTGTTGTAATTCCTTTACCACTGCTTTACCAATGGTTCCTGTACCACCGATAACGATGACTTTCATTTATGTCTCCTAGGTAATGGATAATTATATCATAACCACAAAGGAACAAAATTCCCTGCTTTTTTCATGGCTTGACGATGCTTCTTCCACTGCGGATCAAATTGAGCGACTAAGGCCCAGAATTTATCTGAATGATTAAAATGAACTGTATGGCATAGCTCATGAATCAGCACATGCCTGACCAGTTCTGGCGGCAAAAAAAGCAGCTTATAATTGAGGTTAATTGTTTTAGTCCGCGAGCAACTCCCCCAGCGTGCGGTTTGGGCACGAATGCGCGCTTGTTGATAAATCAAACCCGTCTCCTGGCTCATTTGCTCCAATTGTGGTAATAAATAAATCTTAGCTTGTTGTTTAATCCACGCCAGTAATTTCTCTTGGCAAGCAGTAACATCTTGAATATTACCAATCAAGGTCAAAGCTTGATGAGGGTTAAAATGTAACTTCCAGCCTGAATCAGCAGCAAGATAGCGCAATAGCCACACGCTATTAAAGGCGCGAAACTCCAATTGTTCCGGCAATCGAGCAACATCAGGCTGGGCTAGACTCAACATTTCCCGTAGCTTCATTTCAATCCACGCTCTATTTTGGTCTAAAATGAAGGGGATACGTTTAATATTAAAACGCACAGGCACTGTAATTTCTAAACCATGACGAAGGGAAGCCCTGAAGCGGATATATTTAGCTCGGGGATGCTTTTTCAAACTGTAGACTGGCGGCCAGGCTAGATGCGTATTATCCATATTAAACTCCAGGGTCTATCTCTTATTGAAGATTGCCAACAGACCCGCTACAATATCACGGTTCTCAATTTTATAGCATACAAAGGCAGGAGTGAATTCTTTATCTCAATTTTAGGAGAAATTGCCATGCTTCAAATTAAACCCTTTATTCGCATTAGCGCTGCTGTCTTTTTATTCAGTCTGATTATGATTAGCGGCTGCACTACCCCTCGTCATGAAACCTCTGTTGCACAATATGTTAAAAGTAGCAGCATTACCTTTAAGGTTAAAGAAAATCTGATGAGAGATCCAGACATTAATAGCACTCGCATCGCGGTTAATACTTATCGCGATACCGTCACTTTAAGTGGACAAGTCAGAGATCAATTCCAAGAAAACAAGGCTATTGAAATTGCTCGTAATGTCAAAGGCGTGAAATACGTTGTGGACAATATGACTGTGGGTAAGGCTTAATATAACATACGTGCCCGATTGGTAAATTTACCAATCGGGCACGTTCACGAGACTAGATCTACTCCTGGTTTTATTCAGCAGCCGGCAGCGCACGTTTAGCCAAAAATGGCGGACGCGCAAACCAAATTAATAATAATAAAGCATAAAAAATAACACCCGACAGCCAAAATACATCCATCGTCGCCAACATATACGCTTGGTTGATCACCGCCTGCATGATATGGGCATAACTTTCTATAGTGCTAAACCCTTGTTGCTGTAATTGATGATAGGCATGAGCTATTTGTGGATTATATAAAGTTAATCCCTCTACCATTTTACTTTGATGAACAGATTCACGATGATCCCAAAGCGTAACAAAAATCGAAACACCAAAACTGCCCGCCAAGATACGCAAAAAATTAGATAAACCAGCTGCAGAAGCTAAACGATTATTTGGTAATCCTGACAATAAAATAGAAGTACAGGGAATAAAAAAGAAAGGCGCTCCAATTCCCTGAATAAATCGCACCAACGCAACCATGCCCACACTCACATCAGTATCAAATCCCGATAACCAAAATGAACAATAACCAAAAGTGAAAAAGCCACAACTCACGATAAAACGCAAATCGATCTTATTCATCACATAACCCATGCAGGGAGACAGCAAAACAGGAATAATACCCAAGGGCGCTGTTGCCAAGCCTGCCCAGGTTGGCGTGTAATTCATTTGTGTTTGCAACCACAGGGGTAAAATCACCACACTTCCAAAAAAGATCATGTAACCCAAACTGATAGCTAAGGTCCCCACTGTAAAGTTGCGGCGCTCAAACAAACTGAGATCGACAATAGGATATTTATCTGTCAATTCCCATACAACAAAAAAAACTAAACTGATAAAAGAAATAATAGATAAAACAATAATCACATTAGAATTAAACCAATCTAAATCCTTGCCTTTGTCTAATAAAATTTGCAAGCACCCCACACCCAAGGCCAACAAAATTAAGCCTACATAATCTACCGGTAGCTTGATCCGCTCTGTTTCCCGATCTTTTAAGATGGACCAAGTAAAATACACCGAAAAAATGCCCACTGGAAGATTGATATAGAAAATCCAGGGCCATGAATAGTTATCTGTAATATAACCACCGAGAATAGGCCCTAAAACTGGTGCTGCAACGGCTACAGTAGCCCATAAAGCAGTGGCCAATCCTTTTTTATCATCTGGATAATTAGCCAGTAACAAGCTTTGTGACAAGGGGATCATGGGCCCAGCTACCATCCCTTGAACCACACGAAAAAAAACGAGCATAGTCAAGTTGGTTGACAAACCACATAAGACCGAGGCTACACTAAATAAGAATGTAGAGAAGACAAACAGACGCACTTCACCAAAGCGCCGCCCCAACCAGCCCGTTAGTGGCAATGCAATAGCCATGCTCACAGAGAAGGAAGTAATTACCCAGGTTCCCTCATCAGCACTAACCGCTAAATTACCCGCAATAGTCGGAATAGCCACATTGGCGATAGAGGTATCCAGAACATTCATAAAAATGCCAAAAGACACGGCAATCGTTAGTAATATCAACCTCAATCCATGTATACAGGGCATTACAACTCCTTTGTATTTTCATCCTTCCCGCATGCTCCTAGCGGGAATCCAGATGGCTGGATCCCACCTCACTCGCTTCACTCGTGGCTGGGACGACAATAGGCAAACTAATATTCTGCGCATTCTGTTCTAAAATTTCCTTAACTAGTTGATCTGCCCCGGCTAAATCTTGGGCATTATAGTCTTGAGTTTGATAAATCACTTGATTAGGTGTCAACTTAGCCAAAGCATGGCCTTGACGATCATGCGTATCCACTGTCACCGTCATGGATAACCCCACGCGTAGTGGATGTTCTTTCAGTTGCTGGGAATTGATAGCAATCCTAACCGGTAATCGTTGAACAATCTTTATCCAATTTCCAGTAGCATTTTGAGGAGGCAGCAAGGAAAATGAATTTCCAGCGCCAGGATTAAGACCAATTACTCTTCCCTGATATTTAACATGGCTACCATAAATATCTGAAATCAGCTCTACCGGTTGATCAATACGAAAATGACTTAATTGTGATTCTTTAAAATTTGCATCTATCCATACTTGGTTTAATGGCACAATAATCATTAAAACCGTGTTGGGATTAACTTGCTGCCCAACTTGAACGGGTCTCTTGGCAACATAGCCTGTTTCTGGAGCATAAATAGTTGTACGTTTTAAATTTAAGTAGGCATTGCGTAATCGCACTGCTATTTGTTGAATCTGAGGATGATGATAGAGATCACTATTGGCAACCAGGGCAATAGCAGCCTCTAATTGATGTTTAGCCAAATCCAGCGCTGCGCGTGCACTGTCCACACTAATCCGAGCATGCTCCAAATCTTCAGTGGTAATCACCTTGCCTACTACTAATTTCTGTCTTCGCTTATAGTCATCCTGGGTTCTTTCCAATATATCTTCCTGCTGTTTTACCTTGGCTTGCAACTGCCCTACATTTTGATAAAACTGGCTCACTTGCCTGGCTGTCACTGCCAATTGCGTTTCCACATTTTTAAGCGCTATTTCTGCATCCACTTTGTCTAAAGTAACGAGAACCATACCCTTTTTAACTAAACTTGTTTCATCAGCAAAGATAGCAGAAACTTGCCCGGAAATTCGCGGCATGACTTGAACAAGATTGCCACTAACATAAGCATCATCAGTGGTTTCATAAAAACGGCCCACAAAAAGCCAATAGAGAGAAAAGATAAAAATTAAAACGAGAAAAACAAGACTTAGTACGCTAAGAATACGTCTACGCTGCCATTGTTGACTTAAACGGTCAATCTTACTTCCCTCTTGCTCACCAGCCATTTCTGCCCCTAGTCTAACTATATTGATTTATTATAGTATAACACTCATACTGACGTTCATGTCATTCCTATATAAGGGAGAATGGCTAATCATCCTAAGGAAATAATTACCATCATGGACGATCTCAAAACAAAATTACTCAAAGCTGGCTTAAGCGAACACAGCAGCAATAAACTAATTAGCCAAGTTGAACCCTTATTAAAATCTCTCTCATCTGAACAATGCTGGCAGAAAATCAGCCGAGAACACCTCAGTTCTAAACTTCCCTTTTCAGTTCATTTTGCCTTGTATACGACGATTTATCCCGACTGGGAAAAATTGCCGGCGCCAGCCTGGCTCCCTGATGAAAAATTTATAAAAAATACTCATATTGCTCAATTAATGCAGGAAAAAGGCTATAAAAACATTGCTCAAGACTATCCAAATTTCCATCAATGGTCTGCTAATAAATATGCCGATTTTTGGCGTAAAATGACCAGCATATTAAATATCCAATTTGATTCTATTTACACAAAAATAATCGATTTCCCCAAAAACATAGAAACACCACGTTGGTTCCCAGATGCCAAGCTCAATATCGCCAATAGCTGCTTTCAAGCTAAACAACGAGCCTTAGCAATCATCTCACAAGCTGAAAATGGAAAAATCATTAAAACAACTTATGATCAACTAGATCAACTATCAAATCAAATTGCTCATAGTCTCAGCCCTTACCTTCAAAAAGGTGATCGTGCCGCCATTATCATGCCCATGACCAGGGAAGCCGTAGCTATTTTTCTAGCGTTAATTAAAGCCGGCTGCGTGGTCGTCGCCGTACCGGATAGCTTTTCGCCCAAAGAAATTGAGGCTCGTTTACAAATCGCTGAAGTGAAATTGGTCTTTTGCCAAGATCAAATTATTCGCGGCGGCAAAATCCTACCTTTTTATGAAAAAATTATTCAAAGCAATAGCCCTCAAGCTGTTATTTTGCCAGCAACAGGAAAGCTCATTCTAGCACCACAGCGCCAGGATTTATCTTGGGAACAATTTTTAACGTCAGAAGAAAAGACTTATCCTTATATATCCTGTGATCCTCAGGATCACATCAATATTCTTTTTTCTTCTGGTACCACAGGAGCACCTAAAGCTATCCCCTGGAACCACACCACCCCAATCAAATGTGCTAGCGATGCCTATCTCCACCACGATCTTCAAGCTGGCGATGTTTTCTGTTGGCCCACTAATTTAGGCTGGATGATGGGTCCCTGGTTAATCTTTGCTTGCTTAATCAATAAAGCAACCATAGCCCTCTATGAAGGTGCCCCCATGGGTAAAGGCTTCGCCAAATTTGTATCCGATGCCCAAGTTTCACATTTAGGAGTAGTGCCCACCATGGTTAAACATTGGCGCACTAGCCGCTGCATGGAAGGTTATCATTGGAAATCTATTAAATTATTCACGTCTACCGGAGAGCGTTCAAATATAGAAGATATGCTTTATCTCATGTCCTTAGCGAAATACCGCCCAGTCATTGAGTATTGTGGCGGCACAGAAATTGGTGGTGCTTATATCACTGGCACCTTGGTGCAGCCCTGTGCACCTGCTGCATTTACCACACCAGCTCTAGGCTTGGATCTTATTTTATTAGATGAAGCAGGTGTAAAATGTGACAAAGGAGAAATCACACTGGTCTCTCCCTCCATTGGCCTTTCCACAGAATTAATCAACTATAATCATCATGACGTTTACTATGCCCATATGCCAAAACTCCCTGGCTATGAACTCCTCCGTCGTCATGGTGATCAAGCTGAGCATTATCACAATGGTTTTTATCGTTTACTAGGCCGAGTGGATGATGTAATGAAACTAAGTGGTATTAAAATCAGCTCCGCTGAAATTGAAGCCTGTTTACAAAAACTGCCCACTGTTTTTGATGTGGCAGCTATTGGTCTTGATCCTGTCGATGGTGGGCCCACACAATTACTCATTTATGCCGTTCTCAAACCCGGTACAACTCTCACTACTGAACAATTAAAAACAGAAATGCAAAATGAAATCCACCACAGTCTCAATCCTCTATTTAAAATTGAAAAGGTATTTCTGATACCCGCTCTGCCACGGACAGCCTCTAACAAAATTATGCGCAGAGTATTGAGAACAGGAAGTATGACTCATGACACTCATTGAAACCTACATCATTTTATTAGTTGTTTGCACAGCAGTGGGATTACTTTTCAGTAAAACCTCTGTTCCTACTCCTTTAATTTTAGTCATGGTAGGCATGCTGCTGAGCTTTATGCCTGGATTTCCCCCAATCAGCCTTCGTCCTGAATTAGTTTTAGACGTTTTTCTGCCGCTCTTGGTTTATCCTGCCAGCACTGATCTTCCCTGGAGAGATGTAAAACAGAACTTACGTCCTATTGTGCTACTATCTGTGGGTCATGTATTGTTCATTGCCGTCCTGGTTGCTTATGTTGTCCATACACTCATCCCCGATTTAGGTTGGCCCATGTGCTTTGTCATGGGAGCAGTCATTGCGCCACCAGATGATCTAGCCATTCTTGCGATAGCAGACAAAATAAGACTACCCTATCGGGTCATCACTATTTTAAAAGCTGAAAGTCTCTTGAATGATGCCACCGCTTTGATCCTGTTTCGTTTTTCACTGGCAACTTTGATCACAGAAGTATTTTCCCCCTCGAACGCAGTATTGGCTTTTTTTCTTGTTGTTATTGGCGAAACCCTGTACGGCTTTATTGTTGGTCATGCTATGGGACAATTAAGAATACGGATCCAAGATCCTATGCTCCAAATGATGGCTTCCCTGATTACCCCTTTCATTGCCTACCTCCCCGCTGTAAAAATGGGTGGTAGCGGCGTTTTGGCCACTGTCATTACTGGCTTTGTCATCGGTCATTCTTATATAGAGAAATTCCCACCTGACATCCGTTTATCAAGTCGTGCTGTTTGGCTAGCACTGAGCTTTGTCTTACAAAGTTTGCTTTTTCTTTTAGTAGGCCTTAATTTACATCTAACGCTTCAAGGTATTGCTACCCTCTCTTGGCATTCAATAACCTATTATTGCACCACTATCGTTTTAACAGTTATCATTGGCCGCTTTATTTGGGTTTATCCTGCGACCTATTTACCTCGATTTTTATTTCCAACCATTCGCAAAAAAGACCCCTATCCTCCCTGGCAGCAACCCTTTATGATTTCCTGGGCTGGCATGCGTGGTGTTATTTCATTAGCTGCAGCGTTAGCGGTACCAACCTTACCTACCATGATAGAGGGTGCCAATCCCAAGGACTTGCTGGTGTTCTTGGTTTTTGCAGTTATCACCGCGACTTTACTCATCCAAGGCCTCAGCCTTCCTGCTATGATTAAATTATTAGGCCTAAATAAAACAGGCAGACAAGAATGCTATGATGAGCATTTAAGTGAAATGACTGCCCGGCTCAAAATAGCAAAAACAGTATTGCGTTGGTTAGAAAAATATAAATACGAGGTCAAAGATAATCCAGATCTGTATGAAAAAACTCAATTGCGCATCCGTGAATATCAATTACGTATTCAACGCCTAGAAACTTCCTTAACTAATCACTCAGATCAAGAGAAACATGACACCCTACAGGAGTTTCGTGAAAGCAGCCGACTATCCGCTCTAATTAATGAAATTGAAAGACATGAACTACTACGCTTATGGCGTGAAAATAAAATATCATTTGATGTCAAAACTAAATTATTGCAGCAGCTGGATCATCATTATAAACGTTTTGCAGAGTAACTCTATTCAAATACCCTCAACCATTCCGGTGTTGGCAATACTAATTTCCGCTGTTTCATATCAAAAAGGCCCAGCGTAAATTCAGCCACACAGCACTCTTCACCAGCACGGTGCATTTTATTCGCGACTTTACAGATTTTTTTCTCATAAGAGACTAACTGTGTTTCAATAATCACTTCATCCCTTAAGCGCAACTCTTTAATAAAACGCATTTTTATTTCTAGGATGGTTGGCCCCAATCCAGTTTCAAGAATTTTATCAATGCCATATCCAGCCTCATGTAACACTTCCCAACGTGCCTCCTCGAAAAGCGCGAGATACATGGCATTATTCATGTGACCAAAAGTATCGAGGTAGACTTCTTTGATGACTACAGGATAAGTAAAAATGCGATGCGTACTCATATTTCCTCAACCATCACTGTCATTGCTTCGTCACAATGACATTAACTATCTTTTAACAATTCCGGACTCAACATCCATCTCACTAACCAGCCGCCCCCGGTGCGCTCCAAACAGAGTATGGTACCTGTTTGAAAAAATACGAATTCATTACTTTCATAGCCTGTTACTAATTTAGCGGCTAATTTTCCCATAAAAGGCATATGCCCTACCAGGGCCAAGTCTTGATCAAATTGATTAATCTCAGCGGCAATCGGGCTAACCAAATCTAAAGGGTCCAAGCCTTGTCGTTTCTCCACACCGTGCGAACAAAAAATAGCTTGGGAAAAAATGTTAGCTGTTTGTTCTGCTCTCAATTTACCACTATGCAAAAAATAGGAAACTGATATTTGCTGAGGGATCAACAATTTTGCTAAAGCTTCAATTTCTTTTTTTCCTTTGGCACTGAGAGCATATACTGAATCATCCTCATTAGGCTCTGCCTCTCCATGCCGTATTAGATATACCTTCATACTGTTTTCCAAAATACTTAGGTCATTCCAGCCGCAAGTCTAACCAGCGGTCTGGAATGACAGGCGTATTAATAATATCTCTTTTCTTGCCGTTTAATGCTCAGCAGGCAGAGAAGAAGAATAATCGGTAAAAAGACATCCAACCAAAAACCTGAAGCTGCATTCGTAAACGTAAAATAATACTTAGTGACGCGCATAAAAGCATCACCCCATAACCAGCAAGCATTACCCAAAACTGCCGCTAATCGGAAACCAAAACTAGCATTAAATGATAGCACGGCAATGAGACCAAAGCCTAAATTAGCAGTGGCCACTTTATATTGAAACAACCCACCTAACCAGCCTAACTTCGCAGCAGTGATTTGTGAATACATACCATGTCGCAGGCAGGCGTAGAGAGCAGCAATACCTAAGGGGAAAAGCACAAACCACCGATAAATGATTTCTGCAGTACTAATTTGACGACGAGAAATTCGATGAAGAATGGCAATGATCGTGGCGACAAAAAACATAAAAAACTCAAAATCAACCATCGCCCAGTTAACAAATTTAGCTAACATATCGGTCTATCCTCCATGATAAAATTGGTTCATTGTAGCATGGCCTTATAACTTGAATAAAGAGTTGCCAGTAGGATAGCGTGACATAAATCAAATTTTGTTCATTTTTATAAATATTGTTTTTTAAAAGATTCTTCTACCCTCGTTAAAGGTTACCGCGCCGAACTATTTCCCTTTTTATTCGAAGTCCTAGGAGGGGTTGCCTTCTAAGCTCGACACATCATTTGATCGCTGTTAGAAAATACTGAGTTAGATCAGAATATTTAAATTCTCCTTGTTTATGAGGACCAGGAGATTTTAGATCACTGTCACCCCATCCATATATGGTTGCAAAGCCTTAGGAATATGAATCTGGCCAATCTCATCCTGATAGTTTTCCATGATCGCAATTAAAGTCCGACCTACAGCCAAACCAGAGCCATTGAGAGTATGGACCCATTCGATTTTTTTACCGCTTTCAGCATCACGGAAACGGGCTTTCATGCGACGCGCTTGAAAAGCCTCCGTATTGCTACAAGATGAAATTTCACGATAACGATCTTGCCCGGGTAACCAAACTTCAAGATCAAAAGTCTTGGCCGCATAAAATCCCATTTCACCCGTGCACAGCATAACGACGCGATGCGGTAATTCCAAGCGTTGTAAAACTGTCTCGGCATGCTTAGTGAGTTCTTCCAGAGCTTGATAGGATTTCTCAGGATGAACAATTTGCACCAACTCCACTTTTTCAAACTGATGATTACGGATCATGCCACGCAGATCCTTACCATAAGATCCTGCTTCGGAACGAAAACAGGAAGAATAGCAAACCCGTTTAAGCGGCAAATCTTTTTCTTCAATAATGGTATCAGATACCATATTGGTGACCTGGACTTCTGCTGTGGGACTGAGATATAAGCTTCTTTCTCCTTCTAGCGCAAAAAGATCCTCTTTCATCTTAGGCAATTGACCGGTGCCATACAAACATTCTGGTGTTACCAAATAAGGTACATAAACTTCTTCATAGCCATGTTCTTTAATATGCAAGTCCAACATAAATTGAATCAAAGCCCGCTGTAAACGCGCCAGAGGGCCTTTTAAAACAGTAAAACGCGCGCCCGATAATTTAGCGGCTGTTTCAAAGTCCATCCAGCCATATTGGACACCTAATTCAATATGATCTTTGGGTTTGAAGTTAAATTGAGCTGGTTTTCCCCAGCTACGCTGAACCGGATTATCTTCTTCTGTTTTTCCTTCCACCACAGAAGGATGGGGAATATTAGGAACTCGGGCGAGAAAATCATCCAAGGCAGTTTGTAATTGACCAAATTTTTCTTCAGCCACTTTAATGCTATCGCTTAATTCCTTCAGTTGAGCAAATAAATGATCCGCATTTTTTCCCGCTGCCTTGGCCTGTCCTACTTCTTTAGAGCGAACATTACGTTCATTCTGCAATTCCTGCATTTTCACTTGTAAGTCTTTGCGACTTTCTTCTAATTTTATGAACTGCGCGACATCCAGTTCAAAGCCGCGTTTTTTTAAAGCCGCGGCTACTGCCTGGACATCTGAACGTAATAACTTAGGATCAAGCATAGATTTCCTTAATTAGTGAACAACCTTCTGCAATACTGCTGCCGCCGTTTTACCAATTTCGGCAGGAGAGCGAACGGTATGCACGCCGGCATCTTCCAAAGCAGCAAATTTATCTGCCGCTGTACCCTTGCCACCCGCAATGATAGCGCCAGCATGTCCCATACGCTTGCCTGGAGGAGCTGTCACACCGGCAATATAACCAATGACAGGTTTGCTAACATTCTTTTTGATAAAGGCAGCAGCTTCTTCTTCCGCTGAGCCACCAATTTCACCCACCATGACAATGGCTTCGGTTTCAGGATCTTTTTCAAACAAAGCTAAAACATCAATAAAACTGGTTCCAGGAATCGGATCGCCACCAATACCTACACAGGTACTTTGACCTAAGTCATAATCCGAGGTTTGTTTAACAGCTTCATAAGTTAAGGTACCAGAGCGAGAAACAATACCGATCTTGCCTTTCTTATGAATGTAGCCCGGCATAATGCCGATCTTGCATTCGCCTGGGGTAATAATACCAGGACAATTAGGGCCAATAATGCGCACTTCTGGAAAATTTTTCAGATAGGCTTTAATTTCCAGCATATCCAAGACTGGAATACCTTCAGTGATACAGACAATCAATTTAATGCCAGCATCAATGGCCTCATAAATAGAATCACGGCAATAGGGCGCTGGCACATAAATAACGGAGGCATCTGCCCCAGTTTCTTTATAAGCTTCAACAACAGTATTAAAAACTGGCAACCCTAAATGGGTCTGACCACCCTTTTCCGGCGTGACACCGCCAACCATTTTGGTGCCATAAGCAATCGCTTGTTCTGAATGAAAAGTACCCTGCTTACCCGTAAAACCCTGACAAATCACTTTAGTGTTTTTATTAATTAAAATACTCATGTTATTTACCTGCAGCTTGGACAACTTTTTTAGCGGCATCCGTGAAATTAACGGAAGGAATAATATTCAAACCGCTCTCCTCTAATTTACGTAAACCTAAATCGGCATTATTTCCTTCTAAACGCACAACTACTGGCAACTGAGTCCCGACTTCCGACACAGCACCAATAATACCATCAGCAATCAAATCACAGCGAACAATGCCACCGAAGATATTGACCAAGATAGCCTTCACTTTTTTATCCGACAAAATAATCTTAAACGCCTCGGTCACGCGTTCTTTGGTTGCACCACCACCGACATCTAAGAAGTTAGCTGGATTGCCGCCATGCAATTTAATCATGTCCATAGTCGCCATGGCCAGACCCGCCCCATTCACCATACAACCGATATCTCCATCCAAGGCGATATAATTTAATTCCCAATCCCGGGCGCGGTTTTCGCGTTCATCTTCCTGTGAAGGATCACGCAGCGCACGCAGTTGTGGCTGACGATACAAAGCATTGTCATCAATGTTAATTTTAGCATCCAGACATAGTAAATTACCTTGTTTGGTAATTACTAAGGGATTAATTTCCAACAAGCTTAAATCTCTTTCAATAAACATTTTGCCCAAACCGAGAATAAGCTGAGTAAACTGCTTGATCTGCTCACCCTTCAAGCCTAATTTAAAAGCCAACTGCCGACCTTGATACGCTTGAATACCAATAAAAGGATCCAGCGTCGCTGTTAAAATTTTTTCCGGTGTTTTTTCAGCAACCTTTTCAATTTCTACTCCGCCTTCTGTTGAAGCCATGAAAACCACCCGTTGGGTGGAGCGGTCAATCACTGCACCTAAATAGAGTTCCTTTTCAATCTCGGAAGGCTCTTCAATCAACACTTGGTTAACGGGCTGTCCTTCAGCAGTCGTTTGATAAGTGACCAAACGCTTACCAATCAAATCCTTTACAGCTTGGGCGATTTCATCTTTACTGGATACAATGCGCACACCGCCAGCCTTGCCGCGTCCTCCAGCATGAACTTGGGCTTTAACCACCCATTTCTTGACAGCCATGGCAGAAGCAACCGCTACTGCTTCCTCAACATTACTGACTACTTCATTTTTGGGAACTGGAAGTTCATATTCAGCCAGTAAATGTTTAGCCTGATACTCATGCAAATTCATAAATTACACCTCTAATAATAGTCTTGATGGATCTTCTAATAATTCTTTAATAGTCACCAGGAAGGTTACTGAGTCACGACCATCGATCAAACGATGATCATAGGACAGCGCAATATACATCATGGGACGAATCACAACCTGGCCTTTTTCAGCAATGGGACGCTCCTGAATTTTATGCATGCCGAGAATAGCACATTGGGGCGCATTCACAATCGGTGTTGCCATGAGTGAACCAAAGACGCCACCATTGGTAATGGTGAAGGTTCCTCCTTGCATTTCTTCCATGGTTAATTTACCAGCACGGGCCTTGGTGGCAAATTCAGCAATCTTTATTTCAATTTCTGCCATGCTCATCTGGTCAGCATCGCGAAGCACGGGAACCACTAAGCCACGATCCGTTGAAACAGCAACACCAACATCATAGTAACCATGATAAACAATATCGTTACCATCAATGGAAGCATTGACTACCGGAAAGCGTTTAAGAGCTTCAGCAGCGGCACGCACAAAGAAGGACATAAAACCTAATTTAACATTGTATTTTTTCTCAAACACATCACGATATTGATTGCGTAAGTCAATAACATGTTGCAGATCAATTTCATTGAAGGTAGTCAACATCGCTGTATTTTGACTCACTTCCAATAAGCGCTCAGCGATACGCGCACGAATACGCGTCATGGACACACGTTTTTCAGGTCGACCTGAAAGTGAATCGAATGAAGCTGCTGGACCCTGGTTTATTTCAGCCTCAACGCCACCGCCCACCACCGCTAAAACATTTTCACGGGTCACACGACCGTCTTTACCAGTACCCTTGATTTGACTCGCATCAATTTCATGCTCTGCAGCCGCTCTTCTACCAGAAGGTCCAATAGCGGACATGACATTTTCTTTTTTGCTGGATGCTTTGGGTGTTTCAGCTTTAGCTGGTGCAATCGTTTTAGGTTCCGCTCCAGCAGAAGCGCCCGTCTCAATCATAGCCAGTATTTCGCCTTGTTTGACGACTGAACCCGTCTCCTTAATAATTTGCTTTATTATCCCATCTACTGGAGATGGAACCTCAAGCATTACTTTATCTGTCTCCAGATCGACAATATTCTCATTACGAGACACCTTATCACCCACTTTTTTATGCCAGGTAGATACTGTCGCATCTGCCACTGACTCGGGAAGCATGGGCACTTTAATTTCAGTTGTCATTTGTTTTTTCCTTACTAGCTGTTTAAACCATTTGTTTATCTAATTGAGCTGTCATTGCGAGGAAGCAATCCATATGGATTGCTTCCTCGCAATGACAGTTCCTTAATATTTATTTCACCAAGGCTTTTTCAATTAACTCATTCTGCTCTATTTCATGCATAGCATGATAACCTGCCGCAGGTGAAGCTGCTGCTGGACGTCCAGCATATTTCAAACTTTGACCCTTAGCCAAAAAGCCTTCCAATTGATAACGCAAAGCAGACCATGCGCCCTGATTTTCCGGCTCTTCCTGACACCAAATAAGCTGCTTAGCTTTATTATTATAAGGTTGCAGAACTTCGCGCAGACGCTCATCTGGGAAAGGATACAATTGTTCAATTCGAATCAGCACCGCATTATTGAGCTTGAGTGTTTGTCTCTGGGCCAGCAATTCATAATAAATCTTACCGGTACACAAAACCACGCGATCCACATCATTGGCTGGAATCTTTTCGATCTCCGGAATCACCAACTGAAATTCACCCTTAGCTAATTCCTCGAAGGTAGATATCGCCGCTGGATGGCGAAGCAAGCTTTTGGGCGTGAACACAATCAGCGGCTTACGATAAGGTCTAACCATCTGCCGCCGAATCAAATGGTAAATTTGAGCTGGCGTGGTCGGCTCGCAAACCTGCATATTTTCTTGGGCGCATAACTGCAGATAGCGTTCTACTCGAGCTGAGGAATGTTCTGGACCACCTCCTTCATAACCATGAGGTAGATACATCACTAAACCGCAATGTCTTCCCCATTTCTGCTCGCCTGAACTCAAGAATTGATCGATAATCACTTGAGCTCCATTGGCAAAATCACCAAATTGCGCTTCCCAGATATCTAAATAAGTAGGATCTGCAGCAGCATAGCCATATTCAAATGCAAGAACACCCTCTTCTGAAAGCAAGGAATCCACCAAATTAATCTGCGCCTGCTGGTCTGAAATATGACTAAGGGGAATATAAACTTCATCGGTATTTTGCTCATGTAAAACAGCATGACGATGGGCAAAGGTTCCGCGACAAGCATCTTGTCCACAGAGACGAATTGGATACCCTTCGTTTAACAGGGTGGCATAGGCTAAAGTTTCTGCATAACCCCAGTTTAAACCCTGCCTCGTTTCTGTCATTTTCATGCGCGCCTCAAGCATCTTTTTGACTTGGGGTTGAACCACAAAATTGGGCGGCAATACTTCCAGCTTTTTAGCTAAGTCCTTCAGTGTTTTCATGGGCAAAGCAGTAGAGGCCGGGTCTTTCCAGCTCACATCCAAATAAGGCTGCCATTTAATAGCATATTCATAAGATGATTGATCTTTGATGGTATCAACCACGGGCTTACCCTTATCCAAAGCATCGCGATAAGCATCCGCCATTTGCGCTTCAGCTTTATTATCGATCACCCCTTCAGCAATCAGCTTTTCAGCATAGATGCTGCAAGGAGCAGGCATATTTTTGATAATTTTATACATGATAGGCTGCGTGGCCGCAGGTTCATCGGCTTCATTATGCCCATGTCGACGATAACAAACTAAATCAATAATGATGTCACGCTTAAATTGCTGACGATATTCAATGGCTAAATTGGCTGCAAAACAAACTGCCTCAGGATCATTAGCATTCACATGCATAATTGGGGCTTCTACTATTTTGCCCACATCAGAACAATATAATGTTGAACGCGAATCCTGGGTGTTACTGATAGTAAATCCAACCTGGTTATTGATAATAATATGGATGGAGCCACCCACCGTAAACCACCGGGTTTGAGACATGTTGAAGGTTTCCATGACCACTCCCTGGCCGGCAAAGGCTGCGTCTCCATGCACCTGAATCGGGATAACTAATTCATGCTTGCTATCTTTGCGACGGCGTTGTCGCACACGAACTGACCCTTGCACCACCGGTGAGACAATTTCCAAGTGCGAAGGATTAAAGGATAGCGATAAATGGATGGGACCATTTTTAGTGTTCACATCAGAGGAATAACCCAAATGATATTTCACATCACCAGAGTACAGGCTATTTTCAGCACGCTTACCTTCAAAAGCAGCAAACACTTCAGAAGCTTGCTTACCAATCACATTCACCAAAACATTTAATCGACCACGATGGGCCATACCAAAAACAATTTCTTTGACACCATAACCTGTAGCTTTTTCTACGATCACATCCAGAAGTGGAATAAAACTATCACCTCCTTCTAGAGAAAAACGCTTTTGTCCCACATATTTACTGTTCAGGTATTTTTCCAAGCCATCAGCAGCAACTAAACGATCTAGAATATGTAATTTTTCTTCGCGGTTCAGTTTGAAATTTTTCCAATCGTGCTCAATACGCTGCTGCAGCCAGGCAACTTCTTCGGCACGGTTAATATGCATGTATTCAAAGCCAATGCTACCGCAATAAATTTGCTGCAAAGAATGATAAATTTCTTTTAGAGTCGCCTTGGGATGCGTAAAGCTCAGTAGGGTATTCACATCAAAGGTGGTATTCATGTCAGCTTCAGTAAAATCATAGCTAGCAGGATCAAGATCAGGATTGTAAACACCTTTGTATAAACCCAGAGGATCAATTTGGGCTTGAAGATGGCCCAAGCGACGATAAGCGAAAGTGAGGTCGAGAACCTTCTCTTGTCTTCGATCATGAGAAACTTGAGGAGCAACCCCATGACTACGCGGTTGACGAGCTAAATTTTCAAAATACTGCCTAATTTGCTCATGCGAAACATCGCGAGCTCCTTTTTGTCGAGTCAGATTATCAAAATAAGCTAGCCACTCCGGAGCCAGTTCATTTGGATTTTTTAGATAAGTCTCATAGAGATCTTCAATATAGCTCTCATTACCTGAAGCAAGATAGGAATCTTGCCAGAGCTGCTGCATGGATTTATGTTTCGTAATCATGATAACTACACCGACTCCTTAACCATCATTTCTTTAATATGGCTAATCGCTTTCAAAGGATTCAAACCCTTGGGGCAAACATCGACGCAATTCATTATACCGCGACAACGCAGTACACTGAAAGGATCAGCTAAATCGGCTAAACGGGCCTCTTTCTCGGTGTCACGGCTATCCACCAGGAAGCGATAAGCCCATAATAGAGCGGCAGGACCTAGATATTTATCAGGATTCCACCAAAAAGAAGGGCAAGAAGTTGTGCAACAGGCACATAAAATACATTCATATAAGCCATCTAATTTGGCTTGGTCTTCTGGAGATTGTAGGTACTCTTTTGCAGGGGTTGGCGCATTATTTTGAAGGAAAGGTTTAGCTTTTTCATATTGCTCATAGAATTGGGTCATATCCACTACCAAGTCGCGGATAATGGGCAAGCCCGGTAAAGGACGAATGACGATAGGGCCTTTTAAATCAGATAAGTGCGTTGTGCATGCCAAGCCATTTTTGCCATTGATATTCATGCCGTCTGAACCACAAACTCCTTCACGGCAAGAGCGGCGAAAAGTTAAAGTTTCATCGTATTTATTTTTGATAACATGTAGCGCGTCCAAAACCATATGGCAATTGTGTTCAGCAATATCCACTTCAAAGTCCTGCATACGAGGCTCTTTGTCCTGTTCAGGATTAAAACGATAAATCGAAAAGCGCATACGGTTATCCTCTAAAAATATTATTAATGCTGTCATTGCGAGGAGCGTTAGCGACGAAGCAATCTACATGGATTGCTTCGTCGCTAACGCTCCTCGCAATGACGATAAATTTCTACCTACCCTTCTTCCCGGAATTTCAACTCAATCGGTTTAACTTCCCGAGGCTTCATATTAACGGAACGGAAGGAAATTCGACCATCACCGAAATACAGGGAGTGCTTCAACCATTTTTGATCATCACGTTCCGGATAATCATAGCGGGCATGCGCTCCTCGGCTTTCTTGGCGCATCTCCGCCAAATAGGCCGTGGCAACCGCTGTCGCCATCAGATTATCCAGTTCTAAAGCTTCAATACGTGCAGTATTATATTGTTGGCTCTTGTCTTTAATTGCAGCATACTTCAAACGCTCTTCTAATTCTTCCAATTTCACAAAACCTTTTTTCATATTCTCTTCAGTACGGAAGACGCCAAAATCATCCATCATGATTTTCTGCAAGCCGGTACGAATCTCATCAACGTTCTCACCTTTTTCATTGCTATTCCAGCGATGTAAACGGGCTAAAGCGACATCCATTTCATCATTACTGGCTTCTTGGAAATGCAGACCTTCTTTAATGGCTTGCTTAACATGAATACCCGCTGCTCGACCAAAAACCACTAAATCCAGCAAGGAATTTGCACCCAGACGATTAGCACCATGCACAGACACGCAGGCACATTCACCCGCCGCATATAAGCCATCGACAATCACATCCTGGCCGTTAAGGGTGGTCGTAAGCACTTGACCATGAATATTGGTTGGAATGCCACCCATTAAATAATGACAAGTCGGCACCACGGGGATGGGCTCCTTAATGGGATCAGTACCAGCAAAGGTAATAGCCAGCTCGCGAATACCCGGTAGATATTTTTTAATTCTCTCCTCACCCAGATGATCTACTTTGAGCAGCACATAATCGCCCTTGGGCCCGCAACCGCGGCCTTCACGTATTTCAATAGCTGAACAACGCGATACAATATCACGACAAGAAAGATCTTTTAAATGCGGTGCATAACGCTCCATGTAGCGTTCACCATTTTTATTTAATAAATATCCACCTTCTCCGCGCACACTTTCACTAATCAACACACCTGCGCCATAAACGCCTGTAGGATGAAATTGCCAAAATTCCATATCTTGTAAGGGCAAGCCCGCGCGCAGCACCATGCCCATGCCATCGCCCGTATTGATATGAGCATTAGTAGTGGAAGCATAAATTCGACCTGCACCGCCTGTCGCCAGAATAGTGGCTCTAGCCTTGAAGAAAGCAATTTCACCGGTCTCAATGCATATAGCCATGGTACCAGCTATAGCGGAACCCGATTTCACTAAGTCAATGGCAAACCACTCGTTATAGAAACGAGTTTTGGCCTGAACATTTTTCTGAAACAGCGTATGCAACATGGCATGGCCCGTACGATCAGCCACAGCACAAGTGCGATGCGCTTGCTCACCACCAAAATTACGGGTAGCACCACCAAAAGCGCGTTGATAAATACGCCCATTGTCTAGACGTGAAAAAGGCATTCCCATATGTTCTAATTCATAAATAGTTTCTGGTGCTTCCTTACACATGTATTCAATAGCATCCTGGTCACCCAAGAAATCAGAACCGACCACCGTGTCATACATATGCCAACGCCAATCATCATCGCTTTCCACATTAGCAATAGCAGCATTGATTCCACCCTGAGCTGAAACGGTATGCGAACGAATAGGATAAACTTTTGAAATGACGGCCACATTCAAGCCTTGACTGGAAAGCTCTAAAGCCGTTCTTAAGCCAGCTCCACCACCGCCAATAATCACTGCATCAAATAGGTAGGTTGAAAATTTCATCGATTAAAAACCCCATACAATCAGTAAAGACCATAAAAAACAGACTAAGAAGCTTAGAAAAACCAAGACATGTATCACAAAGCGCAACAAGGCTGGCTTAACATAATCCGTCACCACTATCCAAATACCTACCCAAGCATGAAAAGCCAGAGACAGCACCACTAACAGTGTTGCTATCTTCATGCTAATGGGCGAAAAAAGCATGCGCCATTCCACAAAACTCAGATTAGGATTGGCCACAAAAAAATAAGCCAGGCCAAAGCAAGCAAGAGCAATAATAATTGCTGATATTCTTTGAATTATCCAATCACGTAAGCCTTGGTGATTGACGCCTAAAACTGATTTCACCATAACCACACTCCTACCAGAACCACTAAAATAGCCGCGACCAAGATAGTCAATTGGGCCCCTCTTCTCCCACTTTGCAAATCTTCACCAATATGGATATCCATTAATAAATGTCGAATGCCTGCTACCAAATGGTAACAAAGTGGTGCCAAAATAATCCAAATAACAAATTTGGCAAAAGCAGTGCTTAGCAAGGTATGCAGCCGAGTGAAACTCTGCTCTGAGGCCAAAGATAAACTAAATACCCAAAGTAAAATGGGGAAAAGCAAAAATAAGAGCACTCCTGAAATACGGTGCAAAATTGATACAATTGCTGGAATAGGAAAACGAATTGTAAATAAATTTAAATTTTTTGGTCGTTTATTGTTCATAACAGCACAAACCCATCCTTTTTATTAAGAAACAAACAGCCAAATTATATTCTGCTCACCATAGCAAAGCAAACGCTTAAAACTACCTGACAAAAATTCCGGTCAGTATATAATATTATTATGACTGGAGAGTAAGTATGACCAATAAAAAAGCAACTCTCACTATAGAGGGTAAAACAATTGAACTCGACATACTGACTGGGACCATGGGTCCTGAGGCCATTGATGTCAGCCCCTTAGCCAAATATGGCTATTACACCTATGATCCGGGCTTTCTTTCTACCGCCTCCTGTGAATCAAAAATAACCTATATCGATGGTGATAAAGGGGTTTTGCTCTATCGAGGCTATCCCATTGATCAATTAGCAGCCCAATCTAACTTTCTAGAAGTCTGTTATTTACTCTTAAATGGTGAATTACCGACCACTGCTCAATATGCAAGTTTTTGTAATGATCTTATCCATCATTCCATGGTTCACGAACAAATTCGAAATTTCTATAATGGGTTTCGCCGTGATGCGCATCCTATGGCCATCATGGTTGGCGTGGTAGGTGCCTTGTCTGCCTTTTATCACGACACCTTGGATATTAAGAATCCGGAGCATCGCAACACCTCGGCTTTACGCTTAATTGCTAAAATGCCGACTATCGCTGCCATGTGTTATAAATATTCCATCGGCCAGCCTTTTATGTCCCCTTTGAATCGCCTCTCTTATGCAGAGAATTTCTTGCATATGATGTTTGGCACACCATGTGAAGAAATGCAGCCTAATCCTGTTCTAGCTCGTGCCTTAGACCGTATTTTTATTCTTCATGCTGATCACGAGCAAAACGCCTCAACCTCTACGGTACGTCTAGCGGGTTCCACCGGTGCCAATCCCTATGCCTGTATTTCCGCTGGTATTGGCGCACTATGGGGACCTGCACATGGCGGTGCCAATGAAGCCGCTTTAAATATGCTGCATGAAATTGGTGATGTCTCACGTATTGATCAATTCATTGCTCGCGCCAAGGATCCTCATGATAATTTCCGCTTGATGGGATTTGGGCATCGTATCTATAAAAATTATGATCCCCGCGCCAAAGTCATGCGCGAAACCTGTCATGAAGTATTAGAAGAAGTGGGCAAAAAAAATCATCCTATCTTCAAGTTAGCCATCGAACTCGAAAAAATTGCCCTGGAAGATCCTTACTTTGTTGAAAAGAAGCTCTATCCTAATGTTGATTTTTATTCCGGTATTACTTTAAGTGCCATTGGCATACCGACCAATATGTTTACTGTGATCTTTGCCCTGGCTCGAACAGTTGGCTGGATTGCACAATGGAATGAAATGATTTCTAATTCCTATCGCCTCGGTCGTCCTCGCCAGCTCTATACTGGTGATACGCCGAGGGATTATGTAGCAGCGGATAAGAGGAAATAAATGTCAACGATTCTCGCTGATAATTTTTATTCCCACATAAAATTAATCCCACCATTGAGTAGGATGTCGTTTTTTCCGCCTGAGAAAGTATAAATATCTCGTGCTTCTACACTGAGGGCAATATGGTTACTCTTCAAGAACAAGGTGCCTGCGCCAATATTCATGCCCCCCTGGTTCACCGGCTCTGAGCTGATCGGTTTTAAGCTAGTCACATTCATACCCGCCATTACATAGGGTTCAAAAATACGAATCGGATGAAAATGATAAAGCCCGTCTAAGAGATAAACAAAGCCATGCACATGATGTTTAGAGGGATCGCCAGAATCCGCATTCAGTAGATCAGCCGCCAATTGTATAGCCCATTGCTCAGTAAAATTATAGGCAAGAGCAGCGCCTAGCGTAGTCGTGTTATGCAAATCCCGTTTAGGAGAGAAAAAGATATATCCCCCATTCAAGATAAAGGTCACTGCATTGGCTTTGCTCTCCGCCCAAGCCAATTGGGGGAGTAAAGTGGAACAGAGAAATAAGCAAATTGCTTTCTTTACATTCATGACCAAATTCCTGCGTTAATTTTATACTAAGCTTCTGATTCTAACAAAATTATTCTGATCAACAACTCTCTTTTGCAAACTTATTGATTCCGAGCAGGGTGGATTACGGCGCTGACGCGCCCTAATCCACCCTACGAATCAGGAAGTTATTCTTCCCTTTTCCTAAATTTCGAGCATAATAAGCTCTCAACAATTTAGCCAAAACATATTAAGGAGCAACCCAGTGATGCATAAAATAACCAAAACGATGGCCTTAAGTGCCCTATCTTTGTGTATCTACTTGCTTCCTTTTAGCAGTAAAGCTGCAAATTTAGTGATTGATAATCAAACTTTTTTTCCTTCCACTTCACAAATCAATAACCAAAGTAAAAATGCACAGTGCTCGAAAGATATTCCCGATTATGGCATCACTCCACCTCATACTAAGAATACCATTCCTTCTGGAATTGTCTTTGCTGCCTGCTTAGCCAACCTTAAATCTTGCACTGCTGAAGTACATATGAGTAATGATTGTACGGGCCCTATCATTGCCACTGTGGTTTTTGATTTCTACAATGGTATTAAATCCATTGCTAACAATTATGGTCCTCGAGGTTTCATTATTGCTAATCCACCACGCAGTCCTTTCTATGTGGATATTATGGGTGGTCCAGCAGCTTAATTCCCTATCCCAGCCGTCATTGCGAGGAGCGTTTTTTGCGACGCGGCAATCCACGTGGATTGCCGCGTCGCAATAACAACTCTTTAAACTTTACAAGAAATTCCAAGTCACCTGGGCACCAAACACATCTGCGCTAGAAAATACTTTTCCTTGCACCGTAGGTTGCAAACTCAGAGGAAAAAGCTCGGGATGTAAAGGAGGATTGATGGCTGCATCACGCAAGAAGACACGCGTCCATCCTAGATCAACTCCCAGGGCTTTATTCACTTGATAATGTCCCCCTATCGCCAAATCATAGCGATCACTGTCGGGTAATTGTAAAACCCGGTAAGCATTGCGTGTGGGGCTTTGATCATAGCCCACACCGCCACGCAAGATTAAACTTTCACTCACGGTATAATCTGCACCCAAGGAATAAGTCCAAGAATTACGAAAGTTTTGAGGAAAATCGATAGAGATAGGAGTGCCATTATTCAATTGCATTAAACCTGAGGAATTATTCACTACTAAGCCATGCACAATATTCCACTGGGTGTAGACAATAGTCCCCATTACCGCCCATTTGGAATTAATGCTGTGATAAAGACTCAAGGTAGTATCTGGGGGAAGATACATATTCGTATTTTCTCGGCTAGCAATACCATTATATAGACTGGTTCCCTTGAGATGATGAATAACCTGGGAATGATAGGCTAAGCCCACCCGAGTCTTTTCAGAAAAATCATATAAAGCACCGGCATGATAACCGTAAGCAGTATCATATCCTTTAACAATCGAAGGCAAGGTCGACAAAATTGAGTTAAGTTCTGCACTCATTTTTTCAATATCCAGCCCTACACCTAGCGATAACTTATTGGTAACGTTAAAACCTAAGCTAGGAGCAATATCGACCACCTGTAGACGAGCACGAGTCACAATACTATTAATAAAAGAAGATTGCCCCCATTCTAAATCAGAACCATAGGGCGCAACCACACTGAGGCCAAAGCCTAGGTTTGAAGAAAGTGGCGCCACATAATGAAAATCAGGAATAAAGCTAAAACTACCGCCTTGGTCGGTACCAATAGTGGGCGTCCCGCAACTAACATTACCACCAATTGTGGTACAGGTAGCCACCTGACCATCAAAGTGGATATCCGTCATAATGGTCATACCACCCAGCACCAGCTGTTGATTTTTAATTTTGGTAATACCCGCCGGGTTATCATAGGCAATACTGGCATCATTCGCTAAAACAGCTCGACCCGCATGAAAGTTTTCAACACTGGTCACATTTTGCTCCCAGAGCTGGAACCCGCCAGCATAAGCAACATTATTTACTAAAACCGTTGAGCCAAGAGTGGCGACTAATTGCTTTAAAATGCGCTGTAACGCATGTTTCCTCATACAACTTCCTCTTTTTCGTATATATTTTCGTCCCAAGGGGCTGTCATTGCGAGGAGCGTTTTGTGCGACGAAGCAATCCACATAGATTGCTTCGTCGCACAAAACGCTCCTCGCAATGACAGCCCCTTGGGACGAACGGATTTGCTTCTCTAATGAAGAACATCGATAATAAATCAATTTCAACGATTTTCAAAGGAACTCTATCAATGGCTGAAACACCCTCAACTATGATTCCCCTAGGCAGCCCAGCCAGTCATTTTGAATTGCTAGATGCCCGCAGCGGAAAAAAATTAAATCTACAATCATTAAAATCTGACAAAGCCACTATCATCATGTTTATCTGCAACCACTGTCCCTATGTGATCCATATCCTGCCTGAATTACTGAAGCTAATTCGTGACTATCAAGCCCACGGCCTGAGTTTTATTGCTATCAATTCTAATGACATCAAAAATTATCCTGCTGACAGCCCAGAGAAAATGCATGAAATCGCCATTGAGAAAAACTTTACTTTCCCCTATCTTTTTGACGAAATTCAGGAAGTAGCCCGAGCCTACCAGGCTGCTTGCACACCTGACATATATATATTCGATAATCATTTAAAATGTGTTTATCGGGGCCGCTTTGATGATTCTACCCCGGGTAATGGACGGCCGGTGACCGGCAAAGATTTACGGGCAGCGTTGGATGCTATTTTAAATGGGAAAGCAGTCGAATGGGATCAAAAGCCTAGTGTGGGTTGTAATATCAAGTGGAAGAAATAACCAGCTCCGCCATTGCGAGTAGGCGTTAATGGAATGGTCCCTACCAATCTTTAATACGGCTTCTAAATGAGCCAGAATGAGGTGTTAACGTCATTCACAAACAAGATTGGAGGAACCAAGATGAATATTACAGCACTAGGAATAGATATTGCAAAAAATGTTTTTGAATTACATGGTGTTGATTCAAAAGGAAAAACTGTTCTAAAAAAGACCATATCGCGAGAAAAATTGCCAGAATTCATGGCAAATCTGCCAAGCTGCTTGATTGGGATAGAGGCCTGTGGCGGATCACATTATTGGGCAAGGAAATTTAAGAAAATGGGTCATGAGACAAAGCTTATGAATCCTCAGTTTGTTAAACCCTATGTTAAATCGAACAAGAATGACAGCCATGATGCAGAAGCAATCTGCGAAGCAGTGCAACGCCCAACGATGCGCTTTGTGGGGATTAAGGCAGTTGAGCAGCAGGATATACAAGCTGTTCATCGTATAAGAGCCCGATTAGTCAGTGAAAGAACAGCGCTAGTTAATCAGATCAGAGGATTATTAGCAGAATATGGGATAGTGATTGCTCAAGGAGTTCAGCAGCTAAGAAAGAAATTGCCAATAATATTAGAAGATACTGATAGCGAATTAAGTCATTATGGAAGAGAGTTGTTTAGTGATTTACTAACTCAATTTTATAATGTTGATCTCAAAATAGATGAGTATGATGCAAGAATTGAAAAGATTTGTAAGCAAAGTAAAATTTGCCAACGCTTAACTCAGATTACAGGGGTTGGAGCGCTTACTGCGACGGCAATGGTTGCTTCAGTTGGAGACGCAAAAGTTTTTAAAAATGGGCGAGAAATGGCCGCATTTTTAGGTCTTGTGCCGAAGCAACATTCGTCAGGAGGTAAACAAGTTTTACTAGGAATAAGTAAACGGGGAGATCGGTATTTAAGATGTTTGTTGGTGCATGGCGCCAGAGCAGCGGTAACTAGGGCAAAAAATCTGCCTCCCAGAAGAGGGGCCTGGATCAACGCTTTGATTGAAAGGCGAGGTCGAAATCGTGCAATTGTAGCTTTAGCTAATAAAAATGCTCGAACCATGTGGGCATTAATGGTAAGTGATAAAGAATATAGAGTAGCTTAATTAGGACTAAAAAGGGGTAACCACGAGATTGCTGTAGAAATTTATTAAGGATGGTAAGGAAGGTCGAACCTGTTCTCTATGAAACCTGCTGCGCAACATGGCTGTGGTAAAAAGCCGAGGCTTTGATGAGGAGTAGAGAACGCGCAGATTCCATCGGGGCTAGAACAAAAACTTGTCCAACAAGCCGGATATATGTATGCAATCTGACCCACCTGACATTCTTGAGGATTTCTGCTTGCAATTTGGTAGGGACCATATAAGGGACCATATATGTGGTAAAAAGCCGAGGCTTTGATGAGGAGTAGAGAACGCGCAGATTCCATCGGGGCTAGAACAAAAACTTGTTCAACAAGCCGGATATATGTATGCAATCTGACCCACCTGACATTCTTGAGGATTTCTGCTTGCAATTTGGTAGGGACCATATAAGGGACCATATATGTTGCGCAAATTAACCTTAAGAGCTGTCGTCCCGCGGTCCTGAGCCCTGAGCACAGCGAAAAGTCGAAGGATCCGCGGGATCCATAAAATGAGTAACATTATTTATTCTGCCCCTGGATTCCACGCTTTCGCGCGGAACGACAGCTCTTGAGGCTGATTTGCGTAACAAGCCCCTTGAACATATTTAACACCTTGATTAATCAATATTATTTCAATCCTTAAAATAATCTTAAATAATTGATCACTATATGTACACGTATTTTTATTTGTGTATAATTTAAACTTACTATTATTAACTAAACAAGAGTGCAATTATGTCAAATTCACGACGATCCAAGACCCCCAAAAAAAGGGAAATGGTATGGAGAAAAAAATCATCACCATCACCAACCTCATCATCTCCAGCTCCAAAATCTCCGACAACTAGCTCCTCTTTGAGTAATAGTATTCTTACAGCTCCAGAAGCTCCAGCAGTTCACTCCTCTTCGAGCAGCGTTGCAGCAAAAAATCCCGTTCGTAGTCAGCCGCGCAAAAGCTTAAGCAATTCGATGATTGCTAGTATTAGCTTATTTTCTGTATCAACCGCCGCTACTGTCGCCTTCGCTGTGGTTACCGCTTTAGGTTTAATTAGCCCTCCTGTCTTGAGTTTCGGAATCTTCATAAGCATAGGCCTTATGGGTATCGGATTCGGTGCTTTTTTTATGGTCAATTCCTATTTTGACAAACAGTCTACGGTTGCTGATGAACAAAAGGCTGATAAACCTGTTGTGGCCTCTGCTGATGTTCATAGTGAAAACACGAATGAGCCTACCGTTGTCACTTCACCTACTGCTGAAATTCAAGCTAAACTTCTTGCTCAGGAAGCTGCTACCGCTATAGCTGCTAAGAAAACTAAAGAAAAAGCAGAAGCAAAGAAAAGCATAAACAAGCAAGTAGAAGCTGCTCAAAAAGCTAAGACTAACGCTAATAGCTCTGCCCTATTCTCAGACGCTGAGAAAACGGTACCAGCGAAAGTAGGTGTTATTGAGACTAGACAAGCTGCTGCTAATAGTTCATCGCCATCATAACTAAAGGATAATTAATTAAGCTTTGCACAAACCGGCTCCGTCATTGCGAGCCTACGCTTTTTGCAGGCGAAGCAATCCAGTATGCTTAAAAACTGGATTGCTTCGTCGCAAAAAACACTCTTCGCAATGACAGTTTTGTATGAAAAATGATTTATGCAAAGCCAATTTGCATATTTAATAACTTGATTAATCAAGATTATTTTAAATTCTTAAAGTAGTCTTAAGGATCTGTTTATTATCTATACACTGACATTTTCTTTATGTATAATTTCCCCTGACCATCATTAACTAAACGAGAGTGCAATTATGTCAACTACACGACAATCCAAGACCCCCCGAAAAAATGGAAATGGAAATGGTTTGGTATGGAAAAAAAAATCATCACCAACCTCATCACCAGCTCCAGAATTTCTGGTAACTAGCTCCTCTTCAAGCAGCAGCGCTCCTACAACTCCACAATCTCCGGTTAGCTCCTCTTCGAGCAGCGCTCCTACAGCTCCACAACCTCCGGTTAGCTCCTCTTCGAGCAGCGCTCCTACAGCTCCACAATCTCCGGTTAGCTCCTCTTCGAACAGCCTTCCTCTTTTTGCAGCTCTAGAAATTCCTGTAGTTACCTCCTCTTCGAGCAGCAGTTCTTTAAGCAGCTTTTTAAGCATTTCTTCAGTAAGCAGCAGCCTTCCTGCTCCTTCAGAAGTTCCAATACATAGACATAGCTATACTGTAAGCACAAGCAGCTCTTCGAGCAGTTCTTCAAGTAGTGCTCCGACAAGCAAGCCTGCCAGTAAGCCAGGCAAAGGTTTAATGATTGCGGGTGTTAGCTTATTCTCTCTATCAACCATTGCTACTGTCACAGGCGCTGTGGTGATGAGCTTAGGCTTAATTAGTCTTCCCGTGGTTGCTTGGACTGCCATGTTAGGTACAGCTGCTCTAGGCATGTTTGTAGGCGCAGGTTTAATGCTCAAAGCTCGTTTTAGCAAGCAGCCTACGGTTGCTGATGAACAAGAGGACAACACTGACGAACCTGTTGTGGCCTCTGATGATGCTCAAAAAGAAAAAACAAATGAGCCTGCCGCAGTAGCCTCTGCTACTGCTACAATTCAAGCTAAACTCGCTCAGGAAGCTGCTACTACTGCTGCTAAGAAAACTAAAGAAGAAAATGCGCAAGTAGAAGCTGCTCAGAAAGCTAAGGTTACTGATAGCTCTACCCTATTCTCAGATGCTGCAAAAACGGTACTAGAGAGAGCAGGTGCTATCGATGCTAAACAAACTGCCGCTAAAGCTGCTAATGGTCCATCGTTACCATAACTAAAGGATAATTAATCAGGCTTTGCGCAAACCGGCTCCGTCATTGCGAGCCTGCACTTTCTGCAGACGAAGCAATCCAGTATGCTTAAATACTGGATTGCTTTGTCGCACAAAACGCTACTCGCAATGACGATAACGGTAATTAATCATCTTAACATTAGCTCATCGCAATCACACTGTTTCTTTAGCCTGCCAATCTTGAATGGCTGCTCTATTTTCTCCGCGAGCTTCTTGCTGCTTTACAAATTGTTGAAATAACTCTGGTATGCCCTGAGATTTAGCATAATGAATCGGTCCGCCGCGGAAAGGTGCAAAACCAGTACCAAAAATCATGCCCGCATCTAATAAATCAGCGTCAGCTACAATACCTTCACGCAAACAAAGGAAGGACTCATTCAAAAGACATAAAACTAAACGATTGACGATTTCATCCAGAGAACGATTATCTGTATCTACCGTAGCAGCAATAATCTTACCCTTTTTGTCATAGCGATAAAAACCCTCTCCTGTTTTGCGGCCCAATTTTTTGCCTTCCACCAATTTATATAAGCGTGAAGACTTAACTGTCGCTGCCAATTGACCAATATGAGAAGTAATCGACAAGCAGACATCCAGGCCAACCATATCCATCAATGCCACTGGACCAATCGGCATCCCAAATTGGGTCATGGCCTTATCAATAACTGCTGGTGGAATGTTTTCTTCTACCATTTTCATGGCTTCCATCATATAAGGGAAAAGAATCCGATTGACTAAAAAGCCCGGTGTGCTCTTCAGTATCGGCAACGGCAGGCGATCAATTTGACGCACAAAGCTAATCGCTCTTTCCACAATAGCCTGATCAGTTTTGGCTCCTTTAATGACTTCTACCAATTGCATCATCGGCACTGGATTAAAAAAATGAATCCCCACCAACCGTTCTGGCGAACGCATCACGGCATTAATCTCATCCAAGGGAATACTGGAGGTATTGGTAGCTAAAATCGCCAAAGGCTTGGCCTTGGCCTCCACTTCTTTAAATATCTGCTGTTTAACTGATAAATCTTCCACCACGGCTTCAATAATGATATTAGCCTTTGAAATACCATGCCCTGCAACATCAGGAATCAAGGAATCCATAGCTTTCTGCACCAAGTGCGGTTCTTTTAATTTAGTTTGAAAAAGAGCATAGGCTCGCTTGAAAGCCCGAGAAAGATAGGATGCTTCCACATCTTGCAAAGTGACTTTGCAACCTTGCAAAGCACACCAAGCAGCAATATCACCACCCATGGTCCCCGCTCCAATCACATGAACATGTTGTTGGATGGATGAAGTTTCCTTGGCCTGGCCTAAGTTCTTTAACCTTTCCTGCAAAAAGAAAACACGCACTAGATTACGACTGGTTTCCGTTAAAAACAATCTTCCGCAACTTTCCGCTTCTTGATCAAAAGGTCGTTGACCTTCAACACCATAAGTTTCCCAATTATTTACAATTTGAAAAGGCGCAGGATAATGAGCGGGATTAACCTTGGCCGTTAATTTATGTCTAATGGTCTTAGCCAATAATGATCTACCCAATTTATGATTGGTCATGGCTTGCCAGGTGGTGGGACGATGCGCTCCCGGATCTTGTTGCACATAATATTTTGCTGCCCTAAGTAAATGACGTTTAGGAACAGCTGCATCGACAAAACCCAATTTAGCTGCCGCTTTAGCACTCACCGTGTTACCAGACAAAATCAGACTTAAACCCTCTATACCACCAATCAAACGTGGCAAACGTACGCTCCCTCCCCAGCCAGGATGGATACCTAAACGCACTTCGGGTAAACCCAGCCGGGTTTTTTTGCCATCCTCAGCGATGCGGTAACGACAAGCCAGAGATAACTCCAAGCCACCGCCTAAGCAAAAGCCTTCAATCATCGCTACAGTGGGTATACGTAGGGCCTCTAATTTGGCAAAAATCTGATGGCCATATTTAAGGGCAGCAATAGCCTCTTCATCATTCTTAAATGCACTAAATTGCTTAATATCTGCTCCAGCAATAAAACCATTCTTTTTTGCTGAGGCAATAATGACTCCCTTCCATTCATCCGAGTTGCCTAGGGTATCAATGATCGTTGAAAATTCCGTGATCACCTCTTTGTCTAGGGTATTAGTGCTAGCATTAGCCTTATCGAAATACAGCCATAAAATCTTGTCGATATCTGTTTCTAAGCGCCAATGTTTATAGGTATCCTTGTCTTTCATGCCTTATCCTCCAATCCATTTTATGACAGATTTTCCATTAAAATAGCACCGCCCTGTCCACCACCGATGCAAATAGATGCAATACCACGCTTAGCTTGTCGCGCCTTCAAAGTTTCTGCCAAATGCAGGGTAATACGCGCCCCGCTGGCACCGACAGGATGCCCTAAAGCAATGGCTCCACCATCGACATTAAGACGTGAGGGATCCAAGCTACCAAAAGCCTTTTTCATATTCAGGTTCTCTTGGCAATATTCATCGCTTTCCCAGGCTTTGAGACAGGCCAGAACTTGAGCAGCAAAAGCTTCATTAATTTCCCAATAATCAATGTCTTCTTTGTGAAGTTTATGGTGCTGCATTAGTTTTGAAGTTGCATAAACAGGGCCCAAGCCCATTTCAGAAGGCTCCACGCCTGCCCACTCTACATCTACAATGCGGGCCATGACTGGCAAATTGTATTCCTGCACCGCCTGTTTGCTGGCCAGTAATAACATCACCGCACCATCAGTCACTTGAGAACTATTACCTGCTGTGACATTACCAAATTTCTTATCGAAGAAAGGTTTTAAACTGGCTAATTTTTCAATGGAGGTATCACGACGCACCCCATCATCCAGTAAAAAACAATTACCATTGGTATCATAGTTGGGTAAAACTTCCGACAAGCGTTTTTCATCTTGAGCCAAAGCGACTCGACGATGACTTTCTACAGCAAAGGCATCCATTTCTTCACGCGACACTTGGAAACGATAAGCTAGAATTTCTGCCGTTTGTCCCATGGAAAGATTAACTATGGGATCAGTTAATCCTCTCAGCAAAGCAATAACGGGAGATAAATAAGAAGGCCGGAATTGAGTCAATTGCTTTAATTTATCAAGCAGAGTCTTGGAACTTGAAAAATTAGCCAGCCAATTGACCATCTTTTTATTATATAAAAGTGGCGCCTGACTCATGGCTTCGGTACCGCCTGCTAAAACCAATTGATGTCTACCCGAAGCAATATCACAAAAAGCATTATCAATCGCTTGCAAACCAGAAGCGCAATTTCTCTGGACAGTCCATGCAGGTACTGTTTTGCCACAACCTAAGCGCAAGGCAATTACGCGTCCAATGTTAGCCTCATCTGGACTGGGCATCATGCAGCCTATAATCACTTCATTGATATCAGAAGGTGAAAAAGAGTGGCGCGCCAATACTTCTTTACCTGCACTGACAGCCAAGTCAGAAGCAGAGAACATGCCGGGCTTACCCTTGGCTTTCAAAAAGGGTGTTCGTGCCCCATCGACAATAAACACTTCACGGTGTGATTTCATAAAGTCCATTGTTAGTTTCCTTTTTTAAAAATATATATACAAGTTGTCATTGCGAGGAGCGCTTTTTGCGACGAAGCAATCCACATGGATTGCTTCGTCGCAAAAAGCGCTCCTCGCAATGACGACTCCTTAATTCACCACCTTATGCAAATCAAAAGAAAATTCACTAACCTTAATCACTGCTAAACGGGCTTTCTCATAATCCAATAAAGCCTGAGCCTCTTCAGCCGTTAAAATTCCTGCTTTCAAAGCGGTGCTCACTTGGTCATTCAAATTTTGCCATAATGGCAATTTACCATGACGAATAGCGCTTTGAAATTTCTTGACCAGAGGTTCAATTTCTTGAGTTTGACGAAAAACGGCTTCCAAACGAGCCAACCAATCCTGGGTATCTTTATTGATATAAAAGTTCTTGGTTAAACGCTCACGCAAAGCAGTAGGCGCTAACATGGGTGCTACCACGCGGCGACATAAAGTATCTGAAGGTGCTGCATATATTTTCCCGAAAGGAATAATGCTACGCAGCAACCAACCAACCCATCTTAGGGGAAAATTATGAGCTAATTCTTTAAAAGCAACTTGGCTACGATGCAGACAATGTTGGATACACCATTGGACATAAGGTAATTCATCTGCAGCCTGTCCCTGATCTTGAAAATATTTTAAAACAGCGGAAGCTAAATAAAGTTGACTGAGCACATCACCGAGCCGGGCAGAAATTCGTTCGCGACGTTTAAGATTGCCGCCCAGAATCAACAAAATAATATCAGAAAATAAAGCTAAAACCGTGCTCACCACCGTGAGTTGTTGATAATAATAAATGAGCCGCTTTTCCTTGGGTGATTGATTCAAATTGATTGAAATCAAACGTCCTCCAGTCAAAGCATACCACACCGTGCGGGCAAAATTTCGCAATACATAACTAACATGAGCTAGCAGGGTTTTGTCAAATTCTTCTAGCGCCTGTGGATCGGAAGAACTCAGCAACTCCATTTCGCGCAATAAATAAGGATGGCAGAGCACTGAACCTTGGCCAAAAATAATGAGATTACGCGTCAGCGCATTGGCCCCTTCTACTGTAATACTAATCGGCATGGCCATATAGGCATTCGCTAATAAATTATGAGGCCCAGTTTGAATAGCATGGCCTGCATGCACATCCATAGCATCGTTGACTATTTGTCTGGCCAATTCTGTCATATGATACTTAGCAATAGCAGAAGCAATAGCAGGTTTGATTTTTTGATCTACCGCTCCAACGGTCATGACACGAGACGCTTCCAAGATATAGGTGTAGCCAGCAATACTACTGAGTAATTCTTCAATCCCTTCAAAATAAGCAATTGGCAAATTAAATTGGGTACGGATCCGAGCATAGGCCCCTGTGACCCGATAAGCCAAATGACCGGTTGCTGTGCTCAAAGCAGGCAGAGAAATAGAACGTCCGATAGAAAGGCATTCCATTAACATTTTCCAACCCTGTCCAGCCATGGAGGGACCACCAATAATCCAGTCCATGGGAATAAACACATCGGTACCTGTCGTTGGGCCATTCATAAAGGATAAATAGAGTGGCAAATGACGACGCCCTATTTCCACACCGTGATGATGACTCGGAATCAAACAAAGCGTAATCCCTACATCTTCTTTATCGCCGAGTAAATGATCAGGATCATAGAGGTGAATAGCTAAGCCAATTAAGGTAGCTACCGGCGCTAAAGTGATATAACGCTTGTTCCAATTGAGACGAATACCCAGCGTGTCTTTACCTTCAAAACGTTGCCGACACACCACACCCTTATCCGTAATTGCACTGGCATCACTGCCTGCATCAACCCCAGTAAGCGCAAAACAGGGCAGCTCCTCTCCCTTGGCTAAACGCGGTAAATAATAATTTCGTTGTTCAGAGGTTCCATAATGAACCAAGAGCTCGCCTGGGCCCAGTGAATTAGGCACCATCATATTGACGGCTGCACTAATACTTCTGGCCGCTACTTTGATGATGATAGAAGAATGTGCCAAGGCCGAAAAGCCTCGACCGCCATATTCTTTAGGAATGACCAGGCCAAAAAATCTTTCCTGTTGCAGATACTGCCAAACCTTCTTCGGTAAATCATGATCGTAGCGAACAATTTGCCAGTCATCCAGCATGCTGCAGAGCTTTTCAACCTGCACATCTAAAAATTCCTGCTCTTCCTGGCTCAAACTAGGTTTGGGATAAGATTGCAATTTATTCCAGTCAGGGTTACCACTCATTAAATCCTTTTCCCACCACACATCACCTGCACGAATAGCCTGGCTTTCTGTTTCACTCATCGCTGGCAAACGCTTTTGCAATAATTTCATTGTCCTGCTGGTGATATAGCGCATGCGCCAAGTTGCTTGCAATGTAAAGACAGCAGCAAAAATATAAATACCCCAGGTTAAGATCAGGATAAGGCCAAGATGATCAAAAAGTGTAAGAAAAACTAAAGTAGCACCGACGATGGGAATCCAATAATTGACCTTGGTTTGATAATAGGCTGTGGCAAGTACAACAGAGATTACAATGAGCAGGTCCATAATTACCATAAGATATCCTTCTCCTTCCCTATCCTCATGACCAAAAACCATCATACGAGAAAACTGGAAAAAAATCGAATAAAATTATCGCCTAAAGAACTATAGTTGGCGCCTTCAGCAGGTCCAATCGTCAACGTGCCCGAGCCCGTGTGCGTGCCCGTCTTTCAGGGAATTAGCTCAAATGAAAAGATTCTCTGTCGTTAAAGTGATAAGCAGTGGTCATTGCGAGGAGCGTTTTTTGCGACGAAGTAATCCACACGGATTGCTTCGTTGCAATGACAGCTTGGGCAATACTTTCCTTGCCCCTGGTCATTATAAGCACTATAATCTAAGCTTTCTTTTTTCTGTGAACAACGATGCCAAGCTCCATATTAGAACTAAATACAATCAATGAGTTAAATGGATTTTCTTATGCTGATCTTTTTAAGCCTGAAGGTCTACAAAGGCTAGATCAAGCTTTTCTGGCTTTTTTGCATAAAAAGCAGGCTTCCCTAGCGGAAAACTTCCTGGCTTACCGTTTAGAACTGAAGCCATTTAGCGCCTTAGAAAGCAGTGAGCTTTTATTAGCTGCGGCCCCTATTCTCGAAGCTTTTATCTTAAAACTTTTTAACCTTGAAGATGAGGCTCACTTTCTCCAAACCAAGACCCTGAGCCACAACCCAGTGGTTATTTTCAAAAAGCATTTTTTGTTAAGACGAATTAAGAAACAATTACATCAGTCCCAGGGCCTCCCTCCCTTCCCTGAACTAGACCAATGGCTAAACAACGAACTCAACCAAGCCCCCTTACAGAGTGAGGATAAAGAATTAGCAATTGCTTTACTGGCTGATACTTGGCTCAGTCAATCCGAGCAATTTGGATTTCAATTAGAAAAATTAGCTCATTGGTGCATTCAAGCTCTAAATACGCCTGAAGGACGAACTCTAACTGCTTCCTGGACCAGCTTTCGTTTGCCGGAACGCATTGATCACCAGAATTTAGTCCCTCTTAATGTCATTGAAAACGATGTTCATAGCCGCAAAGCTTATACAGCGGATCAGTGGCGCCTACGCGATGGCTTTACACTCACTGATCCACGAATGAATGCACGTGAAATCCAAGATGAAGTCAATTATTGCATTTACTGTCATGACCATGAGGGTGATTTTTGCTCCAAAGGTTTCCCTGTAAAAAAAGGTGATCCAGCCCAGGGACTGAAAAAAAATCCTTTAGATCTCACCATGGCAGGCTGCCCTCTGGAAGAAAAAATTTCTGAAATGCATCAGCTGAAGCGCGATGGCTACTCCATTGCTTCACTGGCCACGGTGATGATTGATAATCCCATGTGTCCAGCCACTGGTCATCGCATTTGTAATGATTGTATGAAAGCCTGTATTTATCAAAAACAAGATCCCGTCAATATTCCACAAATTGAAACTGCTGTTCTTACCGATGTATTGAATCTTCCCTGGGGTGTTGAAATTTATGATCTTTTCACGCGCTGGAACCCCCTGCGCCAAAAACAATGGATCATGAAACCCTATAATGGCTTGAAGGTATTAATCGCTGGTATGGGCCCAGCGGGTTTTACCCTGGCTCATCATTTGTTGATGGAAGGTTTCGCTGTGCTAGGATTTGATGGTTTGAAAATCGAGCCCTTCCCAGAAAAGTTGCTTCAGCAACCTATTCACCGCTTTGCCGATTTAAAAGAAGCCCTAGATGAACGCATCATGGCTGGCTTTGGTGGTGTGGCCGAATACGGCATCACCGTACGCTGGGATAAGAATTTTCTCAAATTAATTTATCTTAGTCTCATGCGCCGTCCTACCTTCCAAGTTTTTGGTGGCCTGCGTTTTGGTGGCACTCTCAAAGTAGAAGATGCTTGGGAATTGGGTTTTGATCATTTGGCCTTAGCAGTAGGTGCAGGCCTACCCAAGGCCTTATCCATTCCTGGCAGCCTAGCTCCTGGTATGCGTCAGGCCAATGATTTTCTGATGGCTCTGCAATTAGGCAATGCCGCCAAGAAAAATAGTTTATCGAATCTCCAAGTCCGTCTTCCGGCTGTGGTCATTGGCGGTGGTTTAACCGGTGTCGATACTGCTACTGAAGTACAGGCCTATTATATTACTCAAGTTGAAAAAATCCTGGCGCGCTATGAAGAGCTCCGTCAAGTGTACGGATCCGAAAAAATATTAGCTGAGCTTGATCTAGCCTCACAGGATGTTTTAACGGAATATTTAGCCCATGGCCGTGCTGTCCGTGAAGAACGAGAACAAGCTAAATTACAGGGCCGCTTGCCCAATTTCATTAAACTCATTCAGCAATGGGGTGGTGTCACCATTGCGTATCGTCGCAGCCTGCAAGAATCGCCAGCCTATATTAATAATCATGAGGAATTGAAAAAAGCCTTTGAGGAAGGTATCTATTATTTAGAAGGTTTAGAACCTACTGCTGTTAACCTCGATTCCCATGGACACACTGTATCCTTGGTATGCCGGGTACGCCAACGCAATACACAAAAAGAATGGTCTACCAGTAAGGAAGAAATCTGCCTGCCTGCGCGCTCTATTTTTGTGGCCACAGGGACTCAACCTAATATTGCCTATGAATTTGAACATCGCGGCACCTTCAACCGCTTAGGATTACACTATCAGCATTATGAAGAAGATGAACACGGTGAGTTAAACATTGCCCAGGGTGTGCAACATTGCAAGGATCCGCATTTCGGCCCCTTTACTTCCTATAAGAAAAATCATCATCAGGTTTCACTCATTGGTGACAGTCATCCCGTCTTTCATGGCAATGTGGTCAAAGCTATTGCTTCTGGTATGCGTACCTATCCTAAGATCGTCAAGAGCTTACAAGCCAAACTAGGTCAAGTGGGTGATCTTAATGAATATCGCGCCTTCGCTGACCGTATGCGGGAATTGTTTAGTGCTGAGATCATGCAAGTAGAAAGAAAAACACCGAATGTGCTTGAACTTAGTATTAAAGCACCCTTGGCTGCCACGCATTTTAAACCCGGACAATTTTATCGTTTACAAAATTTTGAAATGCATGCCACACAAATACATAATACCTTGATGCAATTAGAACCCTTGGCCTTGATTGCCGCAGGCGCTGATCCCCTGAAAGGAATGCTTAAATTCTTAGTGTTTGAAACAGGTGCCAGTTCCAAATTATGTTCCTTGTTGCGTCCGGGTGAGCCGGTTTCCTTAATGGGTCCCGCCGGTGTGCGTTATAAAATTGCCGAAGGTCGAGAAACTGTCTTGATCATGGGAAATACGCTCAGCCTACCGATTATACTGAGCTATGGTCCTAAATTACGCGCCACCGGCAGCCGACTCATTTATTTGGGGTATTTTAAAAATCAGCAAGAATTCGCCTATTGCAAAGCTGCTTTGGAAGAAGCCTGTGATCTCATTATTTGGGTCACAGAAGCACAGGAAGAGATTAAAGATTTGAGGCCTCAGGACTATGCCTCATTCGGCGATCCAGTCGATAATTTGCAGCGCTATGCCCAAGGCAAACTATCCACACCTCAAAAGCAGTCTGATATTTTACTCCATGATCTCGATCGTATTTTTCTCATTGGTGGTAGTGATCTATTGCGCCGCTTTCAAGCAGCCCGTCATTCTTTTCTCAAAAAATACTTAGTCAAAGATCCTAAAGTCCAGGGCTCGGTTTATAGTCAAATGCAATGTATGCTCAAGGGCGTATGCGCGCAGTGCTTGCAATGGCAAATCGATCCTGAAACGGGTCAGCGCACTAAAGCAGTATTTGCCTGCTCCTGGCCAGATCAACCCTTGGAAATTATTGATATTGAGCACATTGATGCCCGCTTAGTGCAAAATCGCTTGCACGAGCATTTGTCAGGCTTGTGGGTGGATTATCTTTTTGAGAAGTTTCCGGTGGAGAGAGTTTAGCGTCTTAATTGCAAACTCTGACTCTCTTCTGGCTGAATTCTCCAAGCTGTCTTGAGGATTTTTACTATTTCATCCATATGTGTTTTAATTTGCAAAGCCACTTGATCAGAATTGCTTTCTGGGTGCATCACTTTACCTACGCTCTTACAAATGTCTCGCATAATCTGGGTATTATCCTTATAAGTTTCGTAATTTTTCACCAAAGAAAGGAAAGCCTGGTTTTTTTCGGCAGTAGTGGATTTAATATCCTTAAAACAAGTCAGTACCTGGGTAGCTGCCTCATCTCCCTGATATTTTTTAAGAACATCTTCAGCCGCTTTTAAAATAGAGTCCCGAGCTCGATTGCTATCTAAGTGAATAGCTTCCAAAGGTTTACCCGATTGATTAAGGTCGTATTGTGCCATAGCAGCTCTCCTGAAGACTTATATTAATTATAGTTTGTGGCTTTTGATTTGGGTTGGGAATTAATTTCAGAATTATCATGTGGTTAAGAAATCATCGAGGTGTTGTTGCGTAAATCGGCCTCAAGAGCTGTCGTTCCGCGCGAAGGCGCGGAATCCAGAGACAGAATGATGGATGTTGCTTATTTTATGGATCCCGCGGACAAGCCGCGGGACGACAACATTAAGGAAAATGAACAAAATTTGATTTATGCAACAACGCTAATCATCGATTAATTAAACTCTCCCCTGGATCCCGAATCACTCGCTACGCTCGCGCCCGGGACGACAGCTTTTAGGGCTAGTTTGCACCACAATCAGAAACTGTGCTAACATTGCCCATACTTTTAAATCTTAAATCGACTATGACCAAAGCCATCGGCATTTTATTAACCAATACGGGCACTCCAGAGTCCCCTTCGGTAAGTGATGTACGCATTTATTTGCAAGCCTTTCTATCCGATCCCCGTATAGTACGTATTCCTCGTTTTCTTTGGCAGCCTTTATTACGTGGCCTAATTCTTCCTCGGCGCGCGAACTATGCCGCTGAGCTTTATCAAAAAATCTGGACAGAGAAGGGTTCACCTCTACGCTATCTTACTGAAAATCTCGCTGTAGAACTTAAACAACATCTCACTGAGAAATTGCATCGTCCAGTCTATATTGAAGTGGGCATGCACTATGGCAAGCCCTCTATACTAGAAGGTCTGACTAAGCTTCAAGCACAAGCGCTTGAACAATTAATTGTGCTACCCTTGTTTCCACAATATTCTACCTCAACCACGGAAACAGCCCGTGATCAGACGCAGGCTGTTTTAAATGAAATCGCTTCCTCATTTATTACGCATTATGCTGCGCATCCCAGCTACATAGAAGCTTTGGCTCAACAAATTAGAGAACATCAGCTTTCTGATCATCATTTATTATTTTCTTTTCACGGCTTGCCCCAACGCTTTGCAGATCAGGGTGATCCCTATCCCCTGCAATGTCAGCAAACCGCCCAACATGTAGCTGAAGCTCTGAATCTGGCGCCTGATGCCTGGTCTATTGCCTATCAATCTCGCTTTGGTTATGCCCGCTGGCTAAGCCCCTATACCTTTAAGACTCTACAAAAGTTACCACGCCAAGGCATTCGTCAAGTCAGTTTGATTTGCCCAGGATTTTCGGTAGATTGCTTGGAAACCTTGGAAGAAATTAAGATTCGTGGCAAAGAAGAATTCTTAAAGCATGGTGGAGAATCTTATCACTATATTCCGGCTTTGAATGATAGTGAATCTCATGTGCAGGCTTTAGGGGATATTCTTAGCAAAGCTCTAGAATAGATCCCACGAAGCAGGTACAATGACTTAGCTTTGGCAAGGAGTGCGTTTTTGATATGCGAATGAATCGTCGTTTATTATTAATTTTAGCCAGTTTATGGTTTCAATGTCTTCCACTGACTGCTTTAGCCTGGAGTGAAGGATTCACAATATCCTTACCAGTTGTTACTAAAGATCCTGAAAATTTACATGGCGCCAATTTTGGCATTTGGTATGATCCCGAAACTTTGATCTGGCGGCAGTTCCATCTCTTCTTTGATATTTTGGGCGCACATTATTGGGTTACTGGACCTTCCACACCCTATCATGATGTTAATATTATTGCTGTCTCACCAATCGTTCGTTATCTCTTCAAAGAACATTTCCATGTTACACCTTATTTTGAACTCAGTGTGGGCGCATCCTATGTATCCAACACTCGTTTTGCCAATCGTAATATGGGCATGCATTTTGCCTTTCAAGATCGCGGAGGACTTGGCATCGCCTTTGGTGCTCAACAACAGTATGTCTTGGGTGCGCATGTGGTGCATTATTCTAATGCTTCGCTGGCTTCGCATAACTCAGGAATTACCATACCCTTGATGATCGATTTCAGCTATAAATTCTAAGATAAGCTTATGAAGCTAAAGCATCTTCCGGCTTATCAAACTTGGCCAAGCCAGTTTCCAGGTTTTTGAAATCGCGGAGATTTTTATCCATCAATTGGCTGGTCCGGACATTACCTAGGGCATGTAGCATATTGCTAGGAATTTTGGGATTTTCTTTGGCTAGATTCTCAATCAAAACTTTCATTCGTTGGCGTGCCAGATTTTCCTGTGAACCACAAAGATTACAGGGAATAATAGGAAACGCCTGTTCTTTAGCATACTCAATAATATCTTCTTCCTGGCAATAAACCAGGGGACGAATAACGATATGCCGGCGATCATCGGTCAAAAGCTTGGGAGGCATGGAACGAATGTCCCCAGTGTAAAAGATCGACATCAGCAAGCTACGAATGAGATCATCACGATGATGTCCCAAGGCAATTTTACTGAAACCATGATCTTCAGCATAATTATAAATAATGCCGCGACGCAGACGAGAACACAGTGAGCAATAGGTTTGACCTTCGGGAATTTTTTCTTTAACGATGGAATAGGTATCTTTTTTTAAAACTTCAAAGGGAATCTTGTGGTTTTGCAACCAAGTGCGCAGGCCCTCATCATTCCAGCCGGGTTGCGCTTGATCTAAGGTGAAAGCAAAAATATCAAAATCAAGGTCGGCGCGTTTTTGTAAAAGACTCAGCATTTTTACCATGGTAAAAGAATCTTTACCACCGGAGAGACATACCATGACTCGATCACCATGCTGAATCATATTATATTCAGCAATGGCTTTACCGGTATAATGCAATAATTTCTTTTCAACTGCTGAAGACTTATTAGTCAAGGCGAGCCCCAAGAATTGAATATATTTAATAAATCACTACCCAACCAAGCCTGCCATTGCAAGCCCAGTTGGGTTGACAGATTAAGATACTATAACGAGATAGTAACTTAGTCGACGAGGGTGACGTCTTCTGCTTGCAGACCTTTCTTGCCGGTCGTTACAGAAAACTCAACACGTTGGCCTTCTTCCAGAGAACGATAGCCGTCGCCACGAATAGCGCGGTAGTGAACGAATACATCACCACCTTGATCACGCTGAATAAAACCATAACCTTTGCTGTTGTTAAACCATTTAACGATACCACTTTCACGAGTTGCAACTGCTGACATATAAAATACACCTTTTACAAATTAAGAAATTAACTCATCCTTAAAACCCTTGAGGGTATAAAAATGACCAGTTATTGTAACAGAAAAAAAATCAAAGTGGTATGGTCATAAGCCTTGCTATTTGCACTCCACTCCCTTGGCAATCCAGCTCAAATTGCTCACTAGACAGATAACTAAACTCTTGAAAACGAGCCTGGGCTATAGGGTCATGAGAGTTGGTAGAGGGATTTAATAAACCCGGATGACACATAATAAGGCCTTTATTTTCGATGTTTTTGAGAAAATAAGGGAAAATTTGCCTATATTGCTCTGCTTGAGGAAAGGCATAAATACCTGCAAAAACGGTATTATGAGGAATAGCCTTGGCAATAAGCTGCTGCTGGAAAACCTGTGAACCACAAAGATAAATAATAGATTGTTTAAAACGCCCCCCCCAATCCCGGCTTTTAATAGCCTTAGTCACAGAACGAAGATAGGCCTTATTCTTACGCAAATAATTTTCATAGACTTTTAACACGGCATCCCGAACTTGGGGTAATTGATGCACATGTTGATGTCCATCAATAAAATCGGGCAAAAATCCCAGCTCTGTCACAAAGCGCTCTAGCTGTGCCTGGCATTCAGCCTCTAGGATGGTTATATCAAGCTGATGTAAAAAAGACTTTATAATCAAGTGCGAAAGCGATAAAAAGGAAGTGCCATAGCGCTCCCGATATAGAGAAGACAGAGGCTGTCCTTCTGTTAGATTAAAATGCAACCCCATATCAGCCTGTTCATGATAGGATTTAAGCCAGGGAGCCTGTTCAGCCCATTCAGGAGAAGTTGTCAAACAGCTGACCGCGCTCAGCCTTTTGGCCTTTAATAGCTCAATAATGCCTTGAGAAACTGAGGTATTTAATCCATAATCGTCGGCGCAAAGAACAATGTATTTCATCATTAAAGAAGCATAAGATAATGACTAAAGACACTCAAGCCCCCGTAAACAATAAAAATTCCGTACTTTGGGACTTCGGTTTACTAGCGATTCTCATCTCAGTAATTTATTTTATCGGCCTGGGCTCGTATCCTCTCTTCACCCCAGACGAAGGCCGCTATTCTGAGGTCGCCCGCGAAATGCTAACCACAGGCGATTTTATCACTCCACGCTTGAATGGCGTGGTTTTTCTTGATAAACCCATTTTATATTATTGGTTACAAGCCAGTGCTATCAAATTATTTGGCTTAAATGAGGGTGCTTTACGCTTCTGGCCTGCCCTCATCGGCATTTGGGGCTGTCTCTGTGCCTATCTTTGTGGTCGTCTCTTATTTAACCGCCGTACAGGCATTCTTTCCAGTCTCTTACTCGCCACCAGCGTGGTGTATTATGGGGCCGCGCATTATGCCAATCTGGACCTTGAGGTAGCTGTTTTGACCAGCACCAGTCTATTATTTTTCCTGACTGGACTGAAAACCAGTCAGGTTTCAGCCTCTCGTTTGTGGATCTATGGCGCCTATGTCTTTGCTGGCCTAGCCTTCCTGACCAAGGGCCTGATTGGCCTGTTTTTCCCAATCACCATTATTGGCAGTTGGATTTTATTGTTAGGAAAATGGGGTCAAATTGCCAAACTACGTCCCCTAAGCGGTTTGATAATCTTGGTAGCGATTATCTCCCCCTGGTTTATCCTCGCCCAAAAAGCCACACCAGAATTTTTCCACTTCTTTTTTTACGTACAGCAAATATCACGCTTTTTATCAACCCAAGATTTTAATAGCCAAGCCCCCGGTTGGTTTTATTTTCCCATCGTTCTCGCTGGTTTCCTACCTTGGACCTTATTTATGATTGGCTCATTAATTAGCGCTATTCGCAGAGTCCTGGCTAATCGCCAAGAAGAATCTTCAATATTATATTTATTATTATGGGTGGCCTTCGTCTTTACTTTTTTCTCCATTCCTCATTCCAAAACAATTGGCTATATATTGCCGGTATTCCCAGCCCTGGCCTTATTAACCGCAAATTACATTGATCGCAACTGGAATGCTTTTTTTAATCCAGGCAAAAGCTTTGAAATTCTGATGCTGCCTATTTCTTTCAGCCTCTTCGCCCTGGCTTGTTTTCTGGCCCCAACTATTCCTAGTCTGGATATTCCGCCCACCTTGCTTCCCTATCTCAAAGCAGCCTGCAGCACCTTCACAGCAGCCACCCTGATGCTGCTTTACTTTTTTAACCACAGAAATTTAAAGGCCATGTTAGCAACGGTCTTTGTTTCTACTCTGGTGTTCTTTGCTATGCTAGTCAGTAGTGCCCCGATTATTAATCAGAATTCCACTAAGGAGCTCGTCACTCAAATTAAAAGTCAGATAACACCACAGGATGAAATCATGACTTATTATAAATATTTTCAAGACTTGCCGATTTACACTGAAAAACGTATTACCATTGTAGCCGATTGGGAAGATCCCGGCATTCCCCATAATGACAATTGGCTACGTGAATTATGGTATGGCAAATCATTTCAAGATACCCGAGATTGGCTGATCACCGAAAATCAGTTTTGGAAACGCTGGAATAGCAGCAAGCGAGTCTATGTATTTACTTATATGAAATACTTCCAGGAATTCAAAACCAAGGCTAAAAAGCGCTTGTATGTTTTGGGGCAGGATAATGAGATTATGTTATTGAGTAATCAAGCCTAGAAGCGGGCAAATAGTCTCTCGCTTCCGGCAAAGACATCACCGGCTTTCTTCTTTCATTTTCTTATTTTACTCAAATTACTTTATTCTTTCGACCAAATCAATTACCTCATGATCAGTCGCAATATCACCCCGAGAAGTGTATTTCTTTATTCTTAAAAATTCCCCCCAATCAGGCGCCTGAGGTGTCTTGGAAATTTCCCTTTGCATAACGAATTATTTCTCCCATAAAATTTATTCAGGCTCGGTTAAACACTCAATAATTCTACACCAGTTGCTTTAGCAGCCTTTGCTAGCGCTTGATCAAGTGTTGCCAGGGGTAAATGCTCTCGCACAGAAAGCTCTAAATAAGCTGCATCATACAACCCGGAAAAATGTGTTTTAGCATCAAACACACTGACTTCTTTCATACGCACCTCATTTAACTAGCTATCTGTCTAGTTATTCTGGCATAGAAAGAAATTTGAGTAAAGCCTGCCTTTCATCTAGTTGCGACATGCTTTTTAAACCTGCTGTTTTAAGTTGAAATAACCGCCTTGAATGTGAGGTTAGAGATTGGGATGATAAAGCATATTTAATGACTACCCCAAAGGTGGCGAATCAACTAACACATCTCTAGACCCTGCTGAATCCATAGTACTTACCAAACCAGCAGCTTCCATATCTTCCATCATGCGTGCAGCGCGGTTATAACCTATTCGTAAACGTCTTTGAATCAAGGAAATTGAAGCCCGCCTTGATTCGGTGACAATACGTACTGCCTGATCATATAAGGGGTCTGATTCACCAGGACTTCCTTCTTCAGCCTCGGTTCCTTCATCAGCATCTTCAGTAACATCATTCAAATATTCTGGTTTACCCAGGGTTTGCCAGGCGGCCACAACCCGATGCACTTCTTCATCTGAAACATAGGCACCATGCACACGATTAGGAATTCCCGCACCAGCCGGTAAATACAACATATCACCATGACCCAATAACTGCTCAGCACCTTGCTGATCGAGAATAGTGCGTGAATCAATACGGGAAGAAACCTGGAAGGCAATGCGTGTAGGTACATTGGCTTTAATCAAACCGGTAATCACATCCACTGAAGGTCTTTGGGTAGCCAAAATCAAATGAATACCCGCTGCTCGAGCTTTCTGTGCTAAGCGTACCACTAATTCTTCAACTTTTTTACCAACCACCATCATCATATCAGCCAATTCATCAGCCACCACCACAATTAAGGGTAAAGGCTCAAGTGGAGGCAATTCACCTTCTTTATTTGCTAACCATTCTGGAGGAGCAATAGGATTACCTTGTTTAATTGCCTCATTCACTTTGGTATTATAGCCCGCTAGATTACGCACACCCAAGGAGGCCATTAAACGATAGCGCTTATCCATTTCTGTCACGCACCAACGCAGAGCATTGGAAGCATCTTTCATGTCGGTGATGACTGGCGTCAATAAATGCGGAATCCCGTCATAGATCGATAATTCCAACATCTTGGGGTCAATTAAAATAAAACGCAGATTTTGGGGACCTGCCTTGTAAAGCATGCTCAGTAACATAGCATTCAAACTAACTGATTTACCTGAACCTGTGGTGCCCGCGACTAATAAATGTGGCATCTTGGCTAAATCCACACTCACGGGAGCACCAGCAATATCCTTACCTAAAGCCAAGGTGACTGGTGAAGCGGAATGTATGTATTGAGATGATTCTAAAATTTCTCGTAGCGCCACAACTTCGCGATTTTCATTGGCTATCTCTAGTCCAATAACTGACTTACCCGGAATCACTTCCACCACGCGCACGCTGGCCACTGATAAGGAACGCGCAATATCTTTAGCCAGGCCGCTAATTTTGCTGACCTTGATACCTGGTGCTAATTCCAATTCAAAACGCGTGATCACCGGCCCTGGAAGCACTGCCACAACTTTCACTTCTACACCAAAATCCAATAAGCGCTGCTCTACTAATTGTGATAATTCCTCGAAGCGAATTTGTGAAAAGGGTTTTTCTTCCAAGGGAACAGGAGGATTAAGCAAAGACAAGGGAGGCAAATCACCTGCTTTTAAAACTACTTTAGATTCTAATTTATCATGCCGTGGCTCAACTCGAGGCGTCTGGGGTTTTTCTCGTTTTTCGCGTAAATGTTCAACCAAGGCTAAACGGGATTTTATTTCATGTAATTTAGGTTTAGCAGGTTCCACCAAAGGCTTGGGTGGACTTTCAAGATTATTTTCCAGAGGTTCAATACGATCCCATTCCAGAAAACGGGAAACTGTCGGTGTTTTTCTGGTGTGTAAACCAGAACGATTTGAGAATTTTTCTGCCCATTGGGCCTGCAAGAAATACCAAAATTTAATGCTACCTTCACAGGTAAAACCTCCCAGCGCATCAACAGCTCTTAACCAGGAAAACCCTGTCGTCAAAGTAATACTGCATAAAAATAAGGCGATCAGTAGCAATACACAACCGCTGAGATTTAACATCTGCATCAGCTCTTTGCTGACCAAATATCCCAGCACCCCGCCTGAGTGTGCAGGAAAAGAAGCACCATAGGCATTCAGATAAATATGAACCAAACCGCAACCACTGGATAATAAGATGAGTAAACCTACGCTTTTTAAAATCCTATCGGGAGGCATAAAAAATGTAGTCTTTTTCTCGCCAACCTTGATTTGAGGCTGAGAAAAATCTCGAAAAACCCAAAATAATAAGATTAAGGGAAATATATAGGCTACATAGCCCATTAACAAGATCAGCACATCGGCTAACCATGCCCCTACTCTTCCACCCCAATTGGCAATATGACGTGTGGTGGTAAAATTAGTCCAGCCTGGATCACCAAGGTTGTAAGAAAAAAGCGAAATTAATAAAAACAAGGCTCCCGCACAAATAAGAAGCAGCCAGCCCTCGTGTAAACGCTGCCTCATGTGAGGGGTCAGTGTACGCCGTTTTAGGTCCTTTTTTTTGGCTTGGCTCATTGTGTTTTTTATCCAATTATCATTTAAGTGAGCAGTTAAAATTCATTCTATTCTTTACGAGAATACTCTCTTTAGGTAATATATCATCCTTCATTTGCAGTGAGAACTTCATGTCTAACATAAATCATCATCGTTTAATTATTCTGGGTTCTGGCCCAGCAGGCTATACAGCAGCTATCTATGCTGCGCGTGCCAACTTAAAACCCGCTCTTATCACTGGCATAACACCAGGTGGGCAGCTGACGACAACCACTGAGGTTGACAATTGGCCTGGGGATGTGGAAGGTTTGCTAGGGCCTGCCCTCATGGAACGCATGCAAAAGCATGCTGAACGCTTTGAGGCACTTATCATTTCTGATCATATTAACCAAGTTGATTTATCTCAACGGCCATTTAAACTGATGGGTAACTCAACCTATACCTGCGATGCGCTAATTATTTCAACCGGTGCCGATGCCAAATATTTAGGCCTGCCTTCCGAAACCATTTTCAAAGGTAAAGGGGTCTCTGCTTGTGCTACCTGTGATGGTTTTTTTTATCGTAACCAAAAAGTCGTCGTGGTTGGTGGGGGCAATACTGCTGTTGAAGAGGCACTTTTCCTGTCCAATATTGCTGCGGAAGTGACTTTGATTCACCGTCGAGATAAATTGCGTGCTGAAAAAATATTAATTGACCATTTGATGGAAAAGGCCCAATCAACGGGCAAAATACGGTTTGAATGGAATAGCGTGCTTGATGAAGTCCTTGGTAATCAAACTGGAGTCACTGGCGTACGCATTAAACACATGAATAGCGATGAAACCAAAACCCTGGCTGTGACAGGCGTGTTTATCGCCGTGGGCCATAAACCCAACACCGATATTTTTGCTGGCCAATTGAACATGGAAAATGGTTATATCAAAGTTCATAATGGAGCCCAAGGTAATGCGACAGCCACCAGTGTTCGGGGTGTGTTCGCCGCGGGTGATGTGGCTGACCCCATTTATCGACAAGCAATTACTTCTGCAGGCTCCGGCTGTATGGCTGCCTTGGATGCAGATAAGTATTTAGATAACTTAAAGTAAAGTGTATTCACTCAGGGGAGTCTTTAAAAAGACTGAGAGGCTTAGCTCAGGAGCGACCCTGTAACCTGATCCGGATCATGCCGGCGGAGGGAGCGGTGAAATTAAATTTAAATGAAACACCATTTATTGGTTTCAAGAACCTAGATTTCTGGTACGGAGATCAACTTTTATTCCGTAATTTAAGCTGGTCCTGGGCAGCTGAGCAATGGACCTGTCTTTTAGGACAAAGCGGAATCGGCAAAACAAGTTTACTACGCCTCCTCGCTGGTCTCGGTTGTAGCAACTCCAACATTCAAGGACAAATAGGCAGGCCTAGCCAGCTAGCTTACCTAGGACAGAATGACGCCTTATTGCCCTGGCTTAGCGTCTATGAAAATGCCATTCTCAGTGCTCGCATGGGGCCCTATTCTGTAAAAGAAAAGGAAATCATCATTGATCGTGCTAACTGGCTACTGCAAAGAACAGGCTTGGCGCATGCTCATAGGCTTTACCCTCGCGAACTATCAGGAGGGATGCGTCAACACCTAGCCCTGGTGCGCACCTTGGCAGAAGATAAAGCCTATGTACTGCTAGATGAACCATTTTCTCGCTTGGATGCCATTACCCGCCGCCAATTACAGGATCTCGCTGCAGAACTGTTACAGGATAAAACCGTGTTACTGGTTACGCATGATCCTCAAGAAGCTTTAAGACTAGGCGACCGCATTGAATTGTTGGCTGGTTGCCCAGCTCGCATCGAAACTCTAACCACTTTCTCAAATGCAGGACCCCGGGAATTAAATAGCCTTGAATTGATAGAGATGCAGAAAATGCTATACCAAGCACTCTCTGATCATTATCAGCAAACCCAGCTCCAGCGATCACCCACATTGGAAATACTGATCCCATGAAAAATTCAAGTTTGTTCCGAGTCTGCGTAATGACTTTATGCCTATTAACCCTCTGGGAAGGGCTCATTTTTCTTTTTCATTTACCTTCGTTTATTCTGCCAACCCCTGCACAAGTTTTCTTCGCCACTATTAATAATCTAAACCTGATTATTCAAGAATCTGGTATAACAGCCCTTGAAACCTTGCTTGGCTTGGTTTTAGGCACCATCTTCGGTTGCACAGCCGCTCTGCTTCTGGCAATCTTCAGGCCGCTCTCACTCTGGTTGCTGCCCTTACTTCTCATCAGTCAAGCTTTACCCACTTTTGCCATCGCACCTTTATTTGTGATTTGGTTTGGCTATGGCCTCGCTTCGAAAATTGCTACCACCATACTCATGATTTTCTTTCCCATTACCAGTGCCTTTTACGATGGTCTGCGTCAAACTGATCCTGACTGGTTGGATTTGGCCAAAATGATGAATTGCAGTAAATGGTGCGCATTCTGGCATATTCGCATTCCTGCTGCTCTGCCTGCACTCGCTTCTGGCTTGCGCGTGACCGCAGTCATCGCACCCATTGGGGCGATTATCGGCGAATGGGTTGGCTCCAGTCACGGCTTGGGTTATTTGATGTTAAATTCCAATGCCCGAATGCAAATTGATTTTATGTTCGCCACCCTGTTAGTAGTGACTCTATTTACACTACTGCTGTATTTTGGTGTAGATACGCTATTAAAGAAATTAATTCATTGGAAAGAAGTTAAAGTATGAAGTACTTATTCTATTCTGCCATTATTGCAATTTTTCTTATTATCTCTCCAGTCTATGCAGAAACATCTGTCCAAAAACTCAATCTCATTCTCGACTGGTTCGTCAACCCCGATCATGCTCCCTTGTTTGTAGCCCAAGAACAAGGCTATTTCAAAGAACAAGGTCTTGAGGTTCATTTAATCAGTCCTGCTGATTCAAATGATCCTCCTAAATTATTGGCTGCGGGACAGGGAGATATCATTATTACCTATCAACCTGAATTAATTCAGCAAGTTGAACAGGGTCTGGGTTTAATGAGTATTGGCAGTTTAATCGATAAACCCATGAATTGCCTGATGGCCTTGAATCAGGGCCATATTAAAACGCCGGCTGATCTCAAAAATAAAAAAATAGGCACCCCCTCAAGCGGCATTTTAATACCCATGCTCCAAATTTTATTGCAACGCTATGGCCTAACCCTTCAAGATGTGGAAATTGTCAATGTTAGATCTAATTTGGTTCAACCTCTCTTAGCAGGAAAAATAGATGCTGTCACCGGCGTCATGCGAAATATTGAAGCGGTTCAAGTAGAGCAGGAAGGTTACAAGCCCCTGCTTTTTTTACCGGAAAAAAACGGTGTTCCTACCTATAGTGAATTAATTTATGCCGTGCGAAAAAGTAGCTTAAAGGACCCTGCTTTGCATCAAGCTTACCACCATTTTCTAACTGCCTTAGAAAAAGCCACTGCGTATTTAAAAAAACATCCTGAAGAATGCTGGCTCGCTTTTGCCCACCACTATCCTGCTTTGAATAATTCCTTTAATCATCGCGCTTGGTATGCCACTTTAGGGTATTTTTCTAATCATCCCCAGCACTTCTCCAGTCAAGAATGGCGTGCATTTATCGCGTTTATGAGGCAAAATAAATTAATTCAATCCAAACGTGATTTATCGGAATATTATATAGAGCTGAGCGCATGATCCCCTATCAATTAGCATTAGTTTTTTTAGTACTCATTAATCTTGCCATCTTAGCAGCCTTTTTTTTTCGTTCCCATAGCGCCAAGCTTCAACAAGCTCTGGCTGACCGTCTCAGCGAATTTCGCAGCGGTTTTGATAAACACCAATTAGAATCCCTTAAAATCTTTCAGGACACTCTGCATAAAGGTTTGACTGAAACCCGTACCCAAGTAAAAGAAGCCCTGAGTGATTATAGTCAGGCTGTCAGCAAGCGTGTAGAACAACTCACACAGACTACAGATCAGCGCTTAAAAGAAATCAATACCCAAGTTGAAAAACGCCTGACCGATGGCTTTGAAAAAACCAATGAAACCTTTAATAATATTATCAAACGACTAGCCTTGATCGATGCTGCGCAAAAACAAATTGCTGATTTATCCACCAATGTTGTTAGCCTGCAAGAAATCCTTACAGATAAACGCTCACGAGGAACCTTTGGCGAAGTTCAATTAAATGCTCTGATCCGCAATGTTTTACCTGAACAACATTTTTCGCTTCAGCACACACTAAGCAATAATAAGAGGCCTGATTGTGTACTCTTTTTGCCTGAACCCACTGGCAATATTGCTATCGATGCCAAGTTTCCTTTGGAAAATTTCCGCCTACTGATGGATAGCTCAATTTCCGAGATTGAAAAACGCTCCATCGAGCAACAATTCCGGCTTGATATTCGTAAGCATATTCAAGATATTGCTGAAAAATATATTATTTCCGGTGAAACAGCAGATGGCGCCGTCATGTTTATTCCGGCTGAAGCCATCTTTGCTGAAATTCACGCCCATTATCCCGAACTGGTCGAAGCTGCTTTTCGTGCCAAAGTCTGGATGGTGTCTCCTACTACCATGATGGCTATTTTAACCACTGCACGGGCTGTGTTAAAAGACGCAGCAACCCGTAAGCAATTACATTTGATTCAACAGCATCTAGGACTGCTGGCCAAGGATTTCCGCCGCTTCCAAGAGCGCATGGACAAACTGGCCATGCATATCCAACAAGCGCATACTGACGTCGAGCAAGTTAATACCTCTGCTCGAAAAATTAGCCAGCGTTTTTCTTCGATTGAGAAGGTGGAATTAGAAGAGAATGAAGCACTTTTACCTAAGGAAAATCTAGCTGAAAAAGCAAAAATCGAAGAGGAAGAAGAAGCCCAGGCTCTGGATCCCCTTGTCTCCAGCGCAATACCGCCTGTGACTCTGCCAAATAATTAAGCGCCTCCGCAAGGGGACACAAGGAAAGTGAAGAATAAAGAGTCTTTTTATTTGCTCTCTTCACTCGGCTGTTTCTCAAGCAAACCAAACCGCATGGCCAACAAAGTCAACTCTACATCACTCTTAATCTTTAGCTTTTCAAAAATGCGATAACGATAGCTATTGATGGTTTTGACGCTGAGGCAGAGTTTTTCGGAGATCTGCTTAACCTTTTGACCTTGGGTGATCATCAACATGATTTGCAGTTCACGTTCAGATAAAACATCTAAGGGAGAGGAATCTTCTGGAGAAAACTGTTTAAGCGCTAATTGCTGGGCAATGTCAGAACTGAGATATCTTTCCCCGGCGTGAAGCGTACGCACTGCTTTAATTAATTCTTCGGCATTACAGCCTTTGGTAATATAACCCGCTGCACCAGCCTGCATTAACCGTGAAGGATAAGGTTCATCATTACTAACGGTAAGTGTTAAGATACGCAACATAGGATTATGACGTAGCATTTTTCGGGTAGCTTCTAAACCACCGATACCCGGCATTTGGAGATCCATGATAACTACGTCGGGTGACAATTCCTTGGTTAACTGAATTGCCTCTTCGCCCGTGCGTGCCTCGCCAACGACCTGAATACCTTTAGCATCTTGTAAAAGACGCTTGACACCCAGTCTCACAATATCGTGATCATCTACCAAGAGAACTTTAATCAACTTAAAATCTCCGTAAATTGAGCATTTGCCCCATTTTATGTGTTATTAGTTATAAGCTTGGCGGAGAGAGAGGGATTCGAACCCCCGGAGCCCGTAAGGACTCAACGGTTTTCAAGACCGCCGCTTTCGACCGCTCAGCCATCTCTCCCTTCCGACCACAGACACTTACCTTGTTTTAGCATATTTTGCAAGTATTGTTCATGTATTTTTTGTTCTTCGTTGTTTGCTTTAAGAACAATTTTCACTCTTCTAGCATTAATCTTAGCTGGTTGCTCTTGAAAAACCGCTTTAGTATGAGGATCAAAGTCATCTAGAAAGCTACGCTGGCCCTCAGTCATGGCCAAGTAAACTTGCGCGAGCAAATAAGCATCCAATAAGGCACCATGGTATTCACGATGCTTATTATCCACTCCATAGCGTTTACAAAGCGCATCTAAATTATTGCGCATGCCCGCATGCAGTTTTCTCGCCAAAACCAGAGTATCCAGAATGCGACAGTATTCGCCTATGGCCTTCCACTGTTTACCTGCCAATTGTAACTCACTATCAATAAATCCCACATCAAAAGGTGCATTATGAATAATTAATTCAGCACCCTGCACAAATTCAATAAATTCAGAGGCAATATCGGCGAATAAGGGTTTATCCGCCAAAAAAGAAAATGTCAGGCCATGGACAACCTGCGCACCCTCATCAATTTCTCGCTGAGGATTCAGATAGCAATGAAATTTATTATTGGTGACCTTACGGTTAATCATTTCCACGCAGCCAATTTCAATGATACGGTGTCCCTGCACAACATGTATGCCCGTTGTTTCCGTATCTAAAATAATTTGTCTGCTCATGTTTATCTCTTTGTTAATCTATAATTCATCAATCGCTTTTTTAGCCAATAAATCCACGCGCTCATTTTCAATATGACCATTGTGTCCTCGAACCCAATGCCAATTAATTTTATGTCGTTCGGTTTCCTTTTCCAACCTTTGCCATAAGTCAGCGTTTTTGACGGGTTTATTGCCAGCACTGCGCCAATTTCGTTTTTTCCAAGAAGATAGCCAAATAGTAATTCCTTTCTGGACATATTGAGAATCTGTGAAAAAATCTACTAGACAAGCCTCTTTTAAAGAAGCCAGAGCTTGAATAGCCGCCATCAATTCCATTCGATTATTGGTAGTGTCTTTTTCTCCTCCAGAAATCTCTTTTTCATGTTGCTCATAGCGCAACAAAGCAGCCCAACCGCCAGGACCGGGATTGCCTCTGCAAGAACCATCCGCATAAATATAGATATGCTTCATTAATTGCTGTTCCTAGCTGTTGGACCGGGGATACTGGTTGGAACACTGACAGCAGGAATACGCTGCTTCCAACGTAAACGAATGGGCGTCAAGGGAAGCACCTTGGCCTGCGCCATTAAAACGTAAATTGCCCCCCAAGGCAAATGGCATTGATTGCCCAGCCATTCCATAAACTGCAATTTATTTAAAACTCCAGCATTTTGTACTGGTGGCCGGTACAATATTTGAGATTGTTTCACTAATTCGAAATCAGATAAATGGAGCCATTTTTTTAAAGTACCTTGATGAAGATAGTGATGTTTAGGCATAAATTCATTTTTGGGTCTAAGAACCTTAGTTAAACCCCATAAGCTATATAGATTAAACCCACAAATAATGAGATGCCCTTCGGGTTTAACAATTCGGCAAGCTTCCGACAATAATTGCCGAGGATTATCGACTAATTCTAAAATGTGCGGAAGAATCACCAGATCCACGCTACCTGAGGCAATGGGTAATTCATGCAGATTGCTCTCAATCGTATTAATATCTCGCTTTTGATGATCCGGAAGACTGGTTAGCAGTAAATGGCACGGGAGATCCAAGGCTTTGATTAATTCGATTTGTCGCGGCAGGCCAATCAAAACAGCATGCTTACCATAAGTGCCGTTCAAAAAATTCTCTAATAGCTGCTGTTCAGAGCGCTGGGTCAGCTGACCCAGGCCATTATCAAGCCATTGATTCCATTGCACTATTGTACGGTGTGACATAGGCTACCTTTGGAATCCACTTCATTTTATCTTTTACATTCAATAACATAGGATTAAAAATTATGCAAGGTAAGCCTGGAAGTTTTTTTATCAAACAAACTTATAACTTGACCTCGGTAAATTTAACGGTACCATAGTGGGCGGTAATACTGACGACACCTTCAATCTACCCTGCAATGACCGTGGTTGCTGGCTCAATAGGATATTTAATCATATATCAAATGATCTGTATCGGGAAATTGATTATAGTGAGGGGAAAAAGTGTCCCAAAGGAAGAGTTTTTCTTGGATAAAAGCTGCGCTTTGTTGGATCATGATGGTCTTCAGTGCCATTATCATTAATAGCGCTTCTTATGCCTCATTTAATCTTGAAGGCATTCAGGTTTATCCAAAAGCAAATGATCCTCGAGGCAAAAAAACCAAGCCTGCGGATGACCTGATCCGTTTTCGCAGTGCAGACAATTTATGGGATGTGCTGCGCTCCGAGTTTAGTTTAGCCCATCATGAAAATAATCCCGCGGTACAAGAAAATATAGATTGGCTACTCAATGATCAAGATTTTTTATTACGCACCGCCAATCGAGCTGCTCCCTATCTCTATTTCATTCATCAGCAAGTTAAAAAACATCATCTTCCCGTCGAATTAGTTTTATTACCTATCATAGAAAGTGGCTATAACCCATTCATTTATTCCACTGCTGGTGCTGCTGGCATTTGGCAAATGATGCCAGATACCGCCTCTGGCTTTGGTGTCAAGCAAGACTGGTGGTATGATGGACGTCGCGATGTTGTCGCTTCCACACGTGCAGCCTTAGATTACCTCTCTTATTTATTTAATTTCTTTGACGGCAATTCTTTGCTAGCTATCGCCGCCTATAATTCTGGTGAAGGCGCAGTCATGTCTGCGATTCGACGCAATATCCGTGAAGGTAAAAGCACAGATTTCTGGTCCTTGCCTTTGCCACGTGAAACTCGTACCTATGTTCCTCGTCTGTTGGCATTGGCAGCTATTCTTGAACACTCTGAACGCTATCCACTCCATTTTCCTGCAATACGCAATGCCCCCTATTTAGCTCAAGTGGATGTCGGTGGACAAATTGACCTTAAGCGCGCCGCTTTGTTTGCAGGCATGCATCTCCAAAAATTGCAACAACTGAATCCCGGTTTCAATCGCTTGGTAACTCATCCCAATGGTCCTTATAAATTAGTCTTGCCTATCGAAAATGTTGAACGATTCATGGTTAATTTATCTGCAAATACCTCACTCTCACATCACATTGACTGGACTCAATACAAAATCAAATCAGGCGATACTCTAGAATCCATCGCAAAACGATTTAATACCACTGCCCATGCTTTACAAGAAATCAATCATCTTAAAAGAACCGCTATTAAGAAAGGTATGAAATTAGTTATCCCGCGCATGGTCACCACCGTCTCAAATTCCAACCGCAAAATCACTAACCCAGATGAAACCTTAGAGAAAGAAAGCCTTATCGAAAACAATTCCATCATGGCCACAAATTCTGCCTCGAGATCTCCTCAAAAAAGATCAGCCCCAAATTCTACTTCGATTGAAGTAACTAGCTATGTTACTCAGGGCATAAAATCAGGTGACACCGTTTATATGGTTCGTGCGAAGGACACTGTGGAGAAAATTGCCGAACGATTTAAGCTATCAGCTAAAACTATTTATGCAGCCAACAAACTGCACTCCTATTCTGTGATTCATCCTGGAAACCAATTACTCATTCCTACTCATCTCGCTAAAGAGCAAGAGGTCAATACCAAAATCACTGTTGAGAATCAAGAACTCAGAAGACTCGAGCCAGGAGATACGCTATATATGATCAGGCATGGAGATACTATTCAAACTATTGCCCAAAAATTTAAGACAAGCTCAGCGGCTATTCGTGTTGCCAATTTGATGACTGATAATAGTATACGTGAAGGCGAGCACATTATTGTTCCCACACATTTGGTAGGCAAAATGAATCAAGGACGGTCTTTGCCACTGAGGTTAGAGGCTTAAGGTGGATTAGGCGCTCACGCGCCTAATCCATCCTACATAAATTTAAGTTAACACGACACCTAATATCTTACCGACCAGATAAGTGAAAAGTCCTGCGACAGAACCAATGCCCAGCATACGTAAACCGCTGAAGATAGCGTTAATATTGGTAAATAAACTTAAAGTAGCGCCGATACTAAATAAGGCAATCGCAGTCAAAACCAAGCTAATGATGATATGAGTGTTAGCACCACCAAATAAAAATGGCAGTAAGGGAATAAAAGCACCTAAGGCAAAAGAAACGAATGAAGAAAGTGCTGCCCCAGTTGGAGAACCTAATTCATTGGGATTCAAGCCGAGTTCTTCACGAGCCAAGGTTTCCAGAGCTTTTTCTGGATTATTAATCATTCGATCTGCAAGTTCTTTAGCTTCAGCTTTAGGTAAGCCACGCGCATGATAAATATGGGCCAATTCTGCTGCTTCCTCTTCGGGATAAAGCTCCAATTCTTCTCTTTCTAAAGCAATTTGATGTTCAAAGAATTCTTTTTGTGAACGCATAGAAACATATTCACCCGCTGCCATAGAACAAGCCCCGGCTAAAAGCCCAGCACATCCAGATAAGAGAATAACCCGTAAATCGGCCCCACCTCCCACGACACCCATTAACAAACTCAAATTAGAAACCAAACCATCAATCACCCCAAAAACAGCCGCACGCAAATTTCCAGCCGCAGTCAATCCCTTATGACGCTTTTCTAATTTAACACCTCCATGAGAAAAAGCATGATGATGTTTAGATGGGGTTTCACCATAGACAGACATGCCCCTTACTTTCATGGCTGAGAGAATAAAGCGCAATTGTTCGATACTAAAACAACGTAAAAGCAATCCTACCGTCCATGTACGTAGATCAGGGCGATATAATTTTGGCGGATTGTGGCCTTGCTTTTTGCTCTCATTCTCCCACATCAAGGCCTGTTTAGTGGCAACAGCAGCTAATTCGTGAAAAAGATTTTTCTTGGTGGGATCCTTCTCATACACAGCCATAATTTTATAGAGGTAGGCTGAGCTTTTTTCTTCTTTCCAATTAGTAAAATGCTGCATATTGAACTCATTGAAGATTAAATAATAACTTGTAGTTTAGCATAAGCACAGTCGGTATAAACATTGTTATGTAAATCATTTTTCGCACAAAACTGTCATTGCGAAGAGTGTTTTGTGCGACGAAGCAATCCAATTTTTAAGCAGACTGGATTGATTCACCTGCAAAAAGAGCAGGCTCGCAATGACGCAACCAATTTACAGATTAATGTAAGAATTATCACTTTTTTGAAAATATTGAGATTAATTTAATCACATTTCAGCTAACATTCTGTTTAATTGCTGCTTTGGGCAGAAAATGCTAATATGAAATGATCAGGACAGCGGAACTGACATGAGCAATAAATTATTATTGTGCTTGGTCAAGCTTACCGAAATAATTGGCCGGCCTACTTCAGCCACTACACTTACAGCCGGCTTACCGATGGTTGAGGATAATTTAACCATTTCTTTATTTGAACGAGCTGCTGCTAGAGTAGATTTAATAACCCGACTCGTTAACTTCCCCCTCGCGAATAGAGAATCTCGTTTCCCCGTGCCTATTATTTTGCTCCTGAAAGATAACAATGCTTGTTTACTAACTGCCATTACCAACCATTACACAGCAAAAATCATTAATCCACCCAATAGTGAACCTCAGGAAATCGCCCTCGATGAATTAGAACAGATTTATACTGGCAATGCATTTTCAATTGAACAAAATTTTCGATTCACTCCGCAAAGCAGTCATGTGTCCTTTGAAGCACAAGATAAAAATTGGTTTTGGAGTGCGATTCGTAATCTCTCGTCCACCTATGGAGAAATGCTAATTGCCTCTTTCTTAATTAATCTTTTTGCTTTGGCATTGCCCTTGTTTACCATGAATGTTTATGACCGTGTCGTTCCCAATCGAGCCTATGACACCTTATGGGTATTGGCCACGGGCATTTTTATTGTCTTCACCTTTGATATCATCATGCGTTCTTTGCGTAGCTATTTTATCGATCAAGCTGGAAAGATTGTTGATTTACAAGTGTCTGCCAATATCCTGGAAAAAGTGATCGGCATCAAAATGATGGAACGACCTCAATCCATCGGTGCATTTGCGAACACTATCCAATCTTTTGATGCTGCGCGAGAGTTCATCACTTCAACGACTGTGGCTGTGTTGGTCGATTTGCCTTTCTCCGCCCTTTTTCTTCTGGTTATCGGCTTACTGGCTGGCAGTTTAGTCGTCGTACCTATCTTGATGTTGCCGGTTATTTTAATCTTCGGTTTCATTATTCAGAAACCCTTAATTGAAATGACCAAAGTATCGCTACGTTATGCGGCGGAAAAGCAAGCCCTAATATTTGAAATCCTCAATGGCATTGAATCGGTTAAAGCCAATTGCGCTGAAAATATCATGCAGACACGCTGGGAACAGGTCGTCAATCTATCTGCACAGATCGGAATAAAATTGCGCTTCCTAGTTAACATCAATACTTTTTTCTCCATTTTTGTGCAGCAATTCGCTACCGCCCTGCTTGTTATTGTCGGTGTTTACAAAATCACTAATAACCAACTCACCATGGGTGGTTTAATTGCCTGCTCTTTGCTTTCATCACGTGCCTTAGCGCCTTTATCGCAAATCGCGGCTATTTTAACACGTTATCATCAAACGCTGACTTCTCTCAATTCCTTGGATAACATTATGAAGCTACCGGATGAGCGTCCACCAGGTAAGCTTCCCTTGCAAGTCACCAAGATTAAAGGAGAAGTCGAATTTCGTGAGATCTCCTTTCAGTATCCAGGCAGGGCATTTCCCACCTTGAATAATATTTCTTTTAAGATCAAAGAAGGGGAACATATTGGTATTATTGGTCGCGTCGGCTCTGGAAAATCAACTATTGCAAAATTAATCATGAATCTAATTGAACCCACTAGTGGTCATATCTATTTCGATGATATAGATCAAAATAATTTGGACCTCACTGAATTAAGACAGCATATTGGCTATATTCCTCAGGATGTTACTTTATTTTACGGCACCTTGCGAGACAATATTACCTTTGGTAGTTCGCATGTTGCAGATAGTAATTTAATCCGTGCAATTGATATTGCCGGCATTGATGAACTCATTAAACCCCAATTAGGCAGCTATGAAGCTCAAATTCATGAAGGAGGTCGCAACCTTTCTGGTGGTCAAAGAAGAATTATTGCCCTGGCTCGAGCTGTTCTATTAGATCCCACTATTTTGCTATTTGATGAACCGAGTCATTCCATGGACAGCCAAACTGAAACATTTATTAAAAATAAATTAACAGCTTATTCGCAGAATAAGACTTTGATTATCATGACTCATCGTGCAACCATGCTTTCACTGGTTGACCGCATACTTATTTTAGATAGCGGAAAAATCATCATGGATGGTCCTCGTGATGCTGTTTTAGACGCCTTGTCCAAAGGACAAGTTAAAGTAGTAAGGGCCTGATTATGCCTAGAAGCAACAGACTTCAAGAATTCCTGATACGTGCGCGTATCCGCAGTAAATATTATATTCTTGCAGTTTATGATCGTGTTAAGCATTATCTTAGCATGACTTTCAATTTCAATCGCATCCGACGTATTTATCAGGCCATTAAAAATACTTCTCCAATTAGGTCACCGATTCAAAATTCAGCCCATCTTGTCTTATGGATTACTTTCACTTTTATTGTCATTTTTTTAATTTGGTCTAATTTCGCCGTCCTTGAAGAAGTAACCGTAGCTACTGCCACGGTGATTCCCTTATCACATGTCCAAAGTATTCAAAATATGGAAGGTGGTATTATTAAGGATATTGCTGTTCACGAAGGAGATATCGTTGAAAAAAGCCAGATTCTCGTTGTACTGGATCCTACTCGTTTTACATCCGCTTTAAACGAATCACGAGCAAAGGATATTGCCTTACAAATCAAAATTGCTCGCTTGGCTGCGGAAAGCGCCAATAAACCTTTTATCCTGCCTCCAGATCTTAACAGCAATAACAATCCTACAGTCACCAGTGAAATAAAAGCTCAGCAAGATCTTTATAAGTCTCGTCAAGATCAATTGAAACAATTACAAGCCAATAAAGCTCTGGTTCAACAAGAACTATCGATGACTAAACCCTTGGTGGGTAAAGGTGCTGCCTCACTAGTAGAGGTTATTCATTTGGAAAGACAGTTACTCGATATACAAAATCAAATTGATCAATTTTATACTCATGCTCTCGATGATTTAACAGCGGCCAAAGGTGATCATGCGAGTTTACAAGCAGCCATGCTGGCCTTACAAGACCGCTTAAATCGCACTACCATTCGCGCCACAACTAAAGGCATTGTTAAACAAATTAAAATCGCCACCATAGGCAGCGTTGTGCCACCAGGTGCAGAAATCATGAGCATCGTTCCACTGGAAGACAAATTATTAGTTGAAGCACAAGTAAAGCCCTCTGACATTGGATTTATCCATTCGGGAGAATCAGTTACAGTTAAAATTACGGCTTATGATTTTACAGTGTACGGAGGTTTGACTGGCTACGTCGATCGAGTCAGCGCTGATACTATTACTGATGCTAGGGGACATAGTTATTATATTGTCAGGGTAAAAACAGATAAAAATTATTTACGCACAGCGAGCAATCCTCTTTATATTATTCCTGGAATGACTGCAACAGTATCTATCTTAACAGGGAAAAGGACAGTCTTGAATTATCTCATTTCTCCGCTGATCCGTGCTCAAGAAAATGCTCTGAGAGAACGGTAACCCGATAAATATTTTTATCCTTTTAAATGTGGTATAATTATTCAATCAGAAACTAATTGTGCAAGGAGATTGCCATGAAAAGTTTCTTAAAGAGCAAAAAGGATAAAAAAAGCGACGAAACCAGCCCTACCTCTACTACAACCAATTCAACCATATCACCCACATCGGCTACACAAGGCCCTGAATTTGCTATACAACGTATTTATTTAAAGAGTTTAAACTATAGCGCCCCAGACAGTCCTAGTGTCTTTCAAGAAGCCTGGAAGCCTACTATTGATATGCAAATTCAGACCAATACTTCAAAATTAAGCGAAGGATTGCACGAAGCGGTGATTAAGGTCACTGTAACAGGAAAATCTAATAACAAACCTGTTTTTACTGTTGAGGTAGAACAAGCAGGTATTTTTGTCATCAATCGCTTTACTACTGAACAACTAGGTATGGTTTTGGGAGGAATGTGTCCAAACATTCTCTTCCCTTACGCGCGTGAAGCAATTACCGAACTAGCTACCAGAGGTACCTTTCCACCGATATATTTAGCTCCTATTAATTTCGATGCCGTTTACACACAAGCACTGCAAAAACAAGCAGCTGAGACTGAGAAGTAATTAAGATAATCATAAAAAGTACTTTGAAAATTATATTAATTATCAAGCTGGTATCGTTTGCTTTTTTATTCCGTTTTATTCATTTAAGCCATTGATTAATTAAAAAAAATATATCGCTCCAAGAGTGGAAATCTGGTTAACCTAACCTATACTTCAATTGTCAAGGCTGGGTGCAAAAAAGATAAATTACCAAAAAATACAAGCATTTAATTATTCATTAAATGTTTTATGTATTTATAACGGTCGAGGTCGCAATGGCTAACACTGGTGGTGCAAGCGGGCAAGGACCTAATGCAGAGCATAATAATGCTATTCCAGCGGATACAAGTAGCACGAATGCCTCTGCTGCTACAAATGATACCCATGCTACTCCAAATACGGGAGCGGCAGCAGCTACCCCTACTAATACCACGCAAATTCAAACCTTTTTTGCAGAAGCAGACCAAGCTAAAACTGTGGCTGTTGAAGCTGTTGATCCAGCCACTGCCGTAACTAACCAACAAACTGATCCTTCTAAAGATAATACTCAAATTACGACGAGTGTCACAGAACAAACCGACAGTACTCTGGGTCAAGTTGCTAGTATTGTCTCCGGGTCTGTGGGCAATGTTACAGCAGGTTTTGATACAGCAGTTCAAAACACAACTATTGGTGCCGGCACCACTATTGATTATGGTAGTCAAGGTTCGGCCAATGCTGGTTTAATTACAGTAGGCTATGGCAATCAAGGGGCAGTTAATGCTGGTTTAACAACTATAGTCGTGAGTAATGCTACTGCTATTCCTACTACCACAACCACCACTACTCAAACACCAACAAATATTCAAATAACACAACCGACTATACCGATACATGTACACACCGATTTGAGCGTTAGCATTAGCCCTACAGATGGTCAGGTGATTCCAGGAAGCACACAAAATTACGTGATAACAGTCACCAATATTGGATCTGATATTGCTTCAAGTTTTATACTCGACGAATTTGCTTCGAATAATTTATTCAATATTAATTATGGAACACCGAGTAGCGGCAACTTCGACACCAGCAGAAATTTATGGAGTGGCCTTTCTTTAGCCCATAGTCAATCTGTCCAGATCACTGTTCAAGGAGAAATTCCCTCTACTAATTCACAACCTGTCACCAATACAGTCACTATTATCGATACCACACCAAACACGCTCGACACTGACACTGCCGATAAATCTGCTTCTTCAATTTTAAATATATCCACCGCCGACTTAAATATTTCCAAAACACTGCAAACAACTGGAACACTGTATGATGGTGAACATGTCACCTTCCAAATTCAAGTGAGTAATACCGGTCCTGATGCTGCTTCAAATGTCATCATTAGCGATTCTAGTTTCTCTCATCTAAGCAGTATCACTTTTGGTTCCGCACCAAGTGGTACTTCAATCAATGGCAGCACCTGGACTGTGGGATCTCTTGCTTCCGGTGCGACAGAAACCATCACTGTTTCTGGCACGATTACCAATGCGGGTTCTTTTTCTAATACCGCCTCAGCAACAACTACCACTTTCCAAGATCATGATCCCACAGGTGCACCGATTACCTCGACTGCCTCAGGTACTGCTGTCGCTGATGCCGATTTAACCCTCTCCAAGACCTTGACTACCACTGGCACCATTTATGATGGTGAGCATGTCACCTTCCAGATTCAAGTCGGTAATACGGGACCTGATGCAGCACAAAACGTCACGGTTTCCGATTCTAGCTTCTCTGATCTCAGTGGTGTCACTTTTGGTTCCGCTCCCGCTGGCACTTCAATTAATGGCAGCACTTGGACTGTGGGTTCGCTTGCTTCCGGTGCAACAGAAACTATCACTGTTTCTGGTACCATCACTAATGCCGGAGCTTTTTCCAATACCGCCTCAGCAAC
>Ga0105240_10000495_pt1 | contig 72639 bp, 64 predicted proteins | sample KBSC54metaG_FD_80426 | JGI IMG/M metagenome (GOLD analysis project Ga0105240, IMG submission 80426) | Corn rhizosphere microbial communities from Kellogg Biological Station, Michigan, USA - KBS C5-4 metaG | ecosystem: Host-associated > Plants > Roots > Rhizosphere > Soil | place: Michigan, USA...
GATGAGCCGGTACTGGAGCCGCACCAACGCCTGTACCAACGGTTGCTTGCCGGCAATCGTGACGATGCAGATACATTGTTGGATGAGACATTGCGCTCCGGCGGTTCCATGCAACATGCTGCCGACGTGGCGATTGTCCCTGCCGTGCGCATGCTGGAAAGTGACTACGATCGGCGCGCATTGACGCCCGCCCGGCGCAAGGTCGTCCTCGATCATGTGAACGACTGGGTAGAAGAGCATCTGGAGGCGCTGGAAAGCCGCAAGTCCAAGGCCAACAAGGCGCAGGGCACCCGTACGGCGGCACAGCCACCTTGGGTTCTCTGTGTTCCCGCCGCCGATCGGGCCGATGAGATTGTGGCCAAGCTGCTGACCTTGGTCCTTCTGGAGCGTGGGATCGACGCCAGTCTGGTCCGGGCCGAGGCACTGGAACAGGTACCCCTGACGGATAAGGACCGCGGCGTCGATGCGGTGGTCGTCTCCGCGCTACCGCCTGAGGCTGTGGCGCCTGCGCGCGCCGTGTGCCGAGGTATTCGAAGCCGTACGCAGCAAGTTCCCCTCATAGTCGGGCTCTGGGACCCGGAGAGCGACCTCACAAAGCCGCGGGAGAGGCTGGAATCCGCCGGTGCCCGATGCCTGGTGGTGAGCTTTGCCGAGTGTGTCACGGCGCTGGAGGCGCTCGCCCCGGCTGCTGCGGCGCCGCCCCCTTTGGCTGCTTCCGAGCACGGAGCAATCCTGGAAGCGTAAGTGCTTGGAATAGTTCGGGTTAGCTTGCGCCAACGGCGCCGGTCTTGTATCGTTCGCGACCCCTCGTCGAGGGAAGCCTTCAGGCGCGTAGCTCAGTGGTAGAGCATCACCTTGACATGGTGGTGGTCGGTGGTTCGATCCCACTCGCGCCTACCAGTTGCTGTCAGGCGCTCCGGATCAGGTCAGGTCCGGAGCGTCTTTGTTTGAGTCGACCGAAAAGCGCCGGAGTTCCGCTCTCCATGCCCGTTGTTACTTTGCCAGACGGCAGTCAGCGTCCGTTCGACCACCCGGTGACGGTGGACGAAGTCGCCGCCAGCATCGGTGCCGGCCTACGCAAGGCTGCGCTGGCCGGCCGGGTGGATGGCAAGCTCGTCGACACCACTTATGTCATCGATCATGACGCGAAAGTGGCGATCGTCACGGACAAGGATCCCGACGGCATCGACGTGATCCGGCACTCGACTGCGCACTTGCTGGCGCAGGCCGTCAAGGAGCTGTTTCCCGAGGCCCAGGTGACCATAGGGCCGGTGATCGAAGACGGTTTCTACTACGATTTCGCGTACAAGCGGCCTTTCACCACCGAGGATCTCGCCGCCATCGAAACCAGGATGGCGGAGCTGGCCAAGGCCGATCAGCAGGTGAAGCGCCGCGTCATGGCGCGCGATGAGGCCGTCAAGTTCTTCACCGGTCTGGGGGAGATCTACAAGGCCGAGATCATTGCCAGCATCCCGGCGAAAGAGCAGATCAGTCTGTACGGGCAGGGTAACTGGGTGGATCTGTGCCGCGGACCGCACGTGCCATCCACCGGCAAATTGAAGGCATTCAAGCTCATGAAGGTCGCGGGCGCCTATTGGCGCGGCGACTCGCGGAACGAGATGCTCCAACGCATCTATGGCACCGCCTGGGCCGATAAGAAGCAGCTCGATGAGTACTTGCATCGCCTCGAGGAGGCCGAAAAGCGCGATCACCGCCGTATCGGCAAGGATCTCGACCTGTTTCACCTGCAGGAGGAAGGCCCGGGCCTGGTGTTCTGGCACCCGAAGGGCTGGGCCACCTGGCAGTCGATCGAGCAGTACATGCGCTGCGTCTATCGGAAGTCCGGTTATCAGGAAGTGCGCGGTCCACAGGTACTCGACGTGTCGTTGTGGAAAAAGTCCGGCCACTGGGACAACTACCAGAACAACATGTTCTTCACCGAGTCGGAGAAGCGCGTCTACGCGCTGAAGCCGATGAACTGCCCGGGCCACGTGCAGATTTTCAATCATGGCCTGCGCAGCTACCGCGACCTGCCCATCCGTTACGGCGAGTTCGGTGCGTGCCATCGCAATGAGCCTTCCGGTGCACTGCACGGCATCCTGCGCGTGCGCGGCTTTACGCAGGACGACGGTCACGTCTTCTGCACCGAGGATCAGATCGAGGCGGAGGTCACGGCGTTTCACCGTCAGGCGCTCGAGGTTTACGCCGATTTCGGTTTCGCCGATATTCAGATCAAGATCGCGCTGCGGCCGGATCCGCGCCTGGGCGACGATGCGACCTGGGATAAGGCGGAGAACGCCCTGCGCACGGCACTCAGGTCCTGCGGGATTGAGTGGCAGGAATTGCCGGGCGAGGGCGCCTTCTATGGGCCGAAGATCGAATACCACCTGCAGGATGCGATCGGTCGCACGTGGCAGCTGGGCACGATGCAGGTGGATTTCATGATGCCTGCCAGACTCGGCGCGGAGTACATCGGCGCTGATTCAGGACGCCATGTGCCCGTGATGCTGCATCGGGCCATCGTCGGCTCGATGGAGCGGTTCATTGGCATCCTGCTCGAGCACCATGCCGGCCGGTTGCCGGCTTGGCTAGCGCCCGTGCAGGCCGTAGTCCTAGGCATCACGGAGCGCCAGGACGCCTATGTCAAACAAATTACGGAAACCCTGAAAAATCAGGGATTTCGCGTTGCGTTCGACTTGCGCAACGAAAAGGTCGGCTTTAAGATTCGCGAGCACACGCTGCAGCGTGTTCCGTATCTATTGGTAGCTGGCGACAAGGAAGTGGCCGCAAATCTGATTTCAGTACGTGCGACAAGCGGCAACAAGGATCTGGGCACAATGACCCCGGAGACGTTCGCTGAGCGTCTTCGTGTCGAGCTCGAGAGCCGCGGTCGCCAATTGGTGGAGGGTTGACGCATCGCTAGTGCAACGAAGCGCGTTCGGCGCAATGAGGACATAACTTCCCCGCAACTGCGAGTGATCGCAGCGGATGGCTCACAGGCCGGAGTCATGTCCAGGTATGACGCGCTTCAAATGGCGCAGGCCGCGGAGCTGGACCTGGTCGAAGTGTCTCCGACAGCGGAGCCACCGGTAGTCCGCATCATGGATTACGGGAAATTCTTGTTCGAGCAGAACAAGAAGACCCACGCGGCCAAGCGCAAGCAAAAGCAAATTCAGGTCAAGGAAGTAAAATTCCGACCTGGCACAGGAGAGGGGGATTACCAGATCAAGCTGCGTAATCTGATCCGCTTCCTGAGTGAGGGCGATAAGGCCAAGGTGACCTTGAGGTTCCGTGGCCGTGAGATGGTGCACCAGGACATCGGGCGCAGGCTCCTGCAGCGTGTTTCCGATGATCTGGGCCCGCATGCCGTGATCGAGCAGAACCCTCTGATGGAGGGCAAGCAGATGGTCATGGTGTTTGCACCGAAGAAGAAGTAACGGCCCCGTCTTCCTTTAGGGAAGACGAGCCGTTCGCCCGCAAGCGGGTGCTCACGGGACGCATGTCCCGGTGGCGCCTTGTGAGCGGTAGCCATACAAACAGGAGATCGTTCGATGCCCAAGTTGAAAACCAACCGGGCCGCGGCGAAGCGTTTTCGCAAGACAGCGAAAGGCTTCAAAGCCTATGCGGCCGGCCGTCGCCATAACCTCGGACACAAACCGCGCAAGCTGAAGCGCCACGCGCGCTCCGGCGGCTCGAGCCTGGTCGACAAGACCGATACGGGCCGGCTCGTTCAGCTGCTGCCCTATCAAAAGTAATCGAGCGCGAGGTCTAACACATGGCACGAGTAAAACGTGGCGTGACGGCCGGGCGCCGTCATAAGAAAGTTCTTGGCAAGGCGAAGGGCTACTACAACGCCCGGCGCAAGGTTTATCGCGCAGCGAAGCAGGCGGTCATCAAGGCCGGCCAGTACGCTTACCGCGACCGACGGCAGAAAAAGCGTGAGTTCCGCGCACTGTGGATCACGCGTATCAACGCGGCGGCCCGCGTATACGGATTGAGCTATAGCCGCATCATCAACGGCCTGATGAAGGCTGGCGTCGAAGTCGACCGTAAGGTGCTCGCTGATATCGCTGTACACGATATCGAAGCCTTCGGTGCGATCGCGCAGCAGGCGAAAACCGCGCTCGGTATTGCCTCCTAGAGTCAGAACGGGACCACCTGCGGGAATCGAGTGTCGCTTGCGCAAGGGCGCGGGCCAACTGGAGACGCTCATTTCCGCAGGGCCTACCAGGCCAACGCAAGCGTATGCAAGACATAGAGCGGCTTGCCCGCGACATCGACGACGTGGCGCTCGCGGAGGTCGCTGGCAGTAACGACCTTGCAGCGCTCGATGAGGCGCGGATCCGGTGGCTCGGAAAGAAGGGAGTTCTGACCGAAGCACTGCAGTCATTGGGCGCGCTCCCGAAGGCGGAGCGCCCCGCCGCCGGCCAGCGCATCAACCAGCTCAAGGAGCGCGTCAGCGCAGCGATCGAGGCTCGCAAGGGCGACCTCGAGCGCGCCGATGTCGACCGCAAGCTAACAGCTGGGCGTATTGACGTAACACTGCCGGGGCGTGGTGAAGAGCGGGGTGGCCTGCATCCTGTGACGAAGGCGCGCCTGCGGATCGAGATGTTGTTCCGACGTGCGGGCTTCGACGTCGCTTCCGGCCCGGAAATCGAAGACGACTTCCACAACTTCGAGGCCCTCAACATTCCGCCCAACCACCCGGCTCGGGCGATGCACGATACCTTTTACTTCCCGGATGGCAGGTTGCTGCGGACTCACACATCCCCGGTGCAGGTCCGCGCGCTGCTCGCCCACGGTGCGCCGATTGCGATCATTGCGCCGGGCCGGGTCTATCGCAATGATCACGATATGACCCACTCGCCCATGTTCCATCAGCTCGAAGGACTGGTAGTCGGAGAGAACATCAGCTTCGCAAACATGAAGGCGGCGCTGCATGGTTTCTTGCAGGCTTTTTTCGAGCGCGATCTCGCCATGCGTCTGCGGCCCTCGTACTTTCCCTTCACCGAACCTTCCGCGGAAGTCGATATGTCGTGCGTTTTCTGCGAGGGCAAGGGCTGCCGCACCTGTAAACAAACCGGCTGGCTGGAAATCTCCGGCTGCGGCATGGTCCATCCCAACGTGTTGAAAGCGAGTGGTGTCGATCCCGAGCGCTATTCCGGCTATGCATTCGGCGCCGGTATCGACCGTCTGGCGATGCTCCGTTATGGTGTGAACGATCTGCGGCTGTTCTTCGAGGACGATCTGCGCTTCCTGCGTCAGTTCCGGGCATTCTGAGACGATGAAGATTCCTTACTCATGGTTGGCTGAATGGGTCGACGTGCCTTGGGTTGCGCGAGAGCTCGGCTCGCGTCTGACCATGGCCGGCTTCGAGCTCGATGGTCTCGAGCCTGCGGCGCCGGAATTTAGCCAGGTTGTCGTGGCCCGGATCATCTCTGCCGAGCGCCATCCGCAGGCCGATAAGCTGCAGGTCTGTAAGGTCTCGACAGGGCAGGGCGAGCCGTTGCAGATTGTCTGTGGCGCGAGCAACGCGCGGGCGGGTCTGAACACGGCGCTCGCCACGGTGGGCGCTCGTTTGCCCGGTGGGTTGGATATCAAAGCCGCGAAGCTCAGGGGCGTAGAGTCCTTCGGCATGCTGTGCTCCGCCAAGGAGTTGGGGCTCGCCGAGAGCTCGAACGGCATTCTGGAGTTGCCCGCGGACGCCCCGATCGGCCTTTCCCTACGCGAATATATGGAGCTCGACGACTCAACGCTCGAGCTCAACATCACCGCCAATCGCGGTGATGCCATGTCGGTAGTTGGTATCGCGCGCGAGGTGGCGGCGCTTGCGGGCAAACGCCTCAAAGACGCCGCTCTGCCGAAGGTCGGCGCAGAGGCATCCGGTGACCGCTTTCCCGTATTCCTCGACGCCCCGGCGAGCTGTCCCACGTTCGTGGGATGTGTCGTCCGCGGCGTCAACAATCGAGCTCCGACACCCCTGCGGATCCGCGAGCGCTTGCGCCGGGCTGGCGTGCGCTCGATAAGCCCCGTAGTCGACGTGACCAACTACGTCATGCTCGAGCTGGGTCAACCGATGCACGCCTACGACCTCGGGAAGCTACACGGCGAGATCCGAGTGCGGCTGGCCCGCGAGGGCGAGCGAATCACCTTGCTGGATGGCAAAAGCATCGAGCTTTCTCCTGACGTTCTCCTCATCACCGACCGCGAAGGCCCCATCGGTCTCGCTGGCATTATGGGTGGCGAGCGGACCTCAGTCAGTGACGACACCGTCGATGTCTTCTTCGAGATCGCCTATTTCACTCCCGAGGCGGTCGCGGGGCGCTCACGCCGCTGGGGCATGCTGACCGATGCCAGCCAACGCTATGAGCGCGGTGTCGATCCAACGCAACAGCAGCGCGCGGCTGAGCGAGCCGTCTCCCTGTTGCTATCAATCAGTGGTGGTGTACCCGGCCCCATCTGCGTGACCCAGTCGACGCAGCATCAGCCGAAACGCGCGCCAGTTCCGCTGCGTCGCTCGCGCCTGCAGCGCCTGCTTGGAGTGGCGATTCCCGACGCGCGTGTCGTGAGCACGTTGGAATCCCTGCAGATGAAGGTCGTGCCGACCGCGGAAGGTTGGGAGGCCATCCCCCCGGCATATCGCTTCGATATCACGATTGAGCCGGATCTCATCGAGGAAGTTGCGCGCATCGTGGGCTTCGATGCGATCCCGGCAGCGGACGCGCTGGTTCCGCAGAGCTTTCGTCCGGCGCCCGAAGAAAAGCCGCAGGAGCACACCATCCTCGAGGCGCTCGCGATGCGCGGCTACCATGAGGCGCTCACGTACGCCTTCGTGGATCCGGCGCTGCAGGCACGGCTCTTCCCCGACCGCGAAGGCCTGGCGCTCGCCAATCCGATCGCCAGCGATATGTCAGTCATGCGCGTGTCGTTGTGGCCCGGCTTATTGCGCGCGGCGCTCGAAAATCAGCGGCGGCAACAGGACCGGATCCGGCTGTTTGAGCACGGCGCCCGCTTTGAGGTCGGCGGGGGCGGAACCCGCGAAATAGACACCTTGGCCGGTTTGGCCAGCGGCCCGCGATCACCGGAGCAGTGGGGCATCGCGCCCGAGCTGCGCGGAGCGGTCGATTTCCATGACGTCAAGAGCGATCTCGAGGCGCTCTTCGCGGGCACTGGATCTTCGGGTTCTTTCGCGTTCGAGCCGATTTCCCTCGCGTGCTTGCACCCGGGGCGCGCCGCGCGGATTCTCCGGGCGGGGCGCCAGGTCGGTATTGTCGGTGAGTTGCATCCCGTGCTGGTGAGGGAATTGGACTTTACATATTCACCGGTTCTGTTCGAGCTCGATCTGGGGGGCACAGTCTCGGCCGCCGCCGGCCATTCCGCGCAGAAGCAACAGAATGGGGTGCAAGCAGCGTTTCCCGAGGCGCTTGCGGTGGATAAACCCCAACATCGAGAGATCTCGCGCTTTCCCCAGGTGCGGCGCGACATCGCGGTGGTTGTCGACGAATCCGTGGCTTTAAGTGCCTTGGCTGACCGTGTAGTCTTCACGGCTTCAACCCTCTTGCAGAGCATGCACGTCTTCGACGTGTATCGAGGCGCGGGTGTAGAAACAGGGCGAAAAAGCGTCGCTTTGGGGTTGATTTTTCAGGATATTTCTCGCACTCTTACCGACGACGACGTGGAGCGCTTGATGGCTGCCATCGTTACGGACTTGCGCGAGAGCTTGAACGCAAAAATACGAGAATAACGAGATGGCCCTGACCAAGGCGGAGATGGCGGAAGCGCTGTTCAACCAGCTCGGCCTCAACAAGCGCGAAGCGCGGGAGCTCGTGGATCTCTTCTTCGAGGAAGTTCGCGCAGCACTCTCGAACGGGGAGCAGGTGAAGCTCTCCGGGTTCGGCAATTTCGATTTGCGCGACAAGAATCAGCGTCCCGGACGCAATCCTAAAACCGGCGAGGAGATCCCCATCAGCGCGCGGCGCGTGGTGACCTTCCGTCCCGGACAAAAATTGAAGGCGCGGGTCGAAGCCTATGTTGGAGCCAAAGAATAACGCCGAGCTGCCGGCGATTCCCGGCAAGCGCTACTTCACCATCGGAGAGGTGAGCGAGTTATGTGGCGTCAAGCCGCATGTGCTGCGCTATTGGGAGCAGGAGTTCCCGCAGCTGAAACCCGTCAAACGGCGCGGCAACCGTCGCTATTACCAGCGCCAGGACGTCATTGTCATCCGCCAGATCAGAAGCCTTCTGTACGATCAGGGCTTCACCATCGGCGGTGCCCGTAACAAACTGGGCGGCGAAGAGGCCCGCACGGACACCACCCAGGCTCAGCAGATCGTCCGCCAGGTCCGGACCGAGCTCGAGGAGCTCATGAAGGTCCTGCGCCGCTGATTACGCCGCAGTTCTCAAAACAGGGTACAATCAGCATCCCGCGCGGCCCTTCCCCGGCTCGCGCGTCCTCTCGAGAAGTCGGTTCGGATCGGGGCGTGGCGCAGCCTGGTAGCGCACTTGCATGGGGTGCAAGGGGTCCCGAGTTCAAATCTCGGCGCCCCGACCAACTTCTTTCGAGAGCTCTGAGAATCTCTTTGGTCACCTGTGTGGCCACTTTCAAAAAGAACCCTCTGCCTGGAGCACTCGGAGTTTGATTCAGTAGCTGTGACGAGCGGCTACGCCAAGCGCCGGGGTGCTCAACATGGCTGCTGCTCGTTCGGTCTCGCTCTCCGAGGCTCTTTCCAATTCCATCTATAGCCTGCCCATCTGCAGCGCGTGTATCGCGCTCACGCAGCGCCTTTCTACTGGCGCGGCGTTGAGCGTCCGGCCTTCGTCGAGGCATCCGGTCCCGACTGCGCCAGCAAAAACGAACGGCTTTTTTGGGGGGCGACAGCCGCCTGCGTACTCGCCGACGCAAGCTGCTCGCGTGGGATCTGTATCCGATAATTCACACACTGTAAACTATTTGCTACACTTTCCCGGTGCGCGAAATTCTGCAATCCAACGTTTTCGCGAACTGGCTCGGGAAGCTCCGCGACCGGGAGGCTCGGGCACGGATTCAAGCCCGTATAGATCGCCTGCGGCACGGTAACCCCGGTGACGTGAAGCCGGCCGGCTCTGGAGTCAGCGAACTGCGCATTGACTACGGTCCTGGCTACCGCGTGTATTTCCAGCAGCGCGGTGCATTCGTGATCGTGCTCTTGTGTGGCGGCGATAAGCGCACGCAGGATGGGGATATCAAGCGCGCGGTCCAGATCGCGAAGGAGTGGAAGGAGTAATCCATGGCGACCAGACGACGAACCAAGGCGGCGGCGAAGGTGACTTTCAGCCGTTACGACAGTGCTGATTACCTGAATACCGAGGAGGATATGGCGGCCTATCTCGCTGCCTGCTTCGAGGAAGCCCCGGACGATCCAGCCTACATTGCCGAAGCGATCGGCACTGTTGCCCGTGCGCACGGCATGATGAAGCTTGCTAAGAAAACCGGCCTCACCCGCGAGGGCCTCTACAAGGCGCTCTCGAAGGACGGCAACCCTAGCCTGGGAACCATACTCAAAGTGATTCACGCACTGGGATTGAAGCTGACGCCTAGCGCTGCATAAGGTGCGGCGCAGGATCAGCTCCAGGTCGCACCCTGTCGGAGCTCTGGGGCGATGCAAGGGGTCCCGAGTTCAAATCTCGGCGCCCCGACCAACTTCTTTCGAGAAATCAGCCGCATGTCGGCTCTCAATGATGGCTTGCGACCACCGGCGGCCCGCGGCGATGAACGGCAGCTCGATGTAGCGATAACACAGCCACGCGAGCGGTATGGCGAGTACCGACAGGGCGCGGAACATGGGCGATACAAAGCTCCACGTCGCCAACCAATGCCAGATGTAAAGGCTGTACGAAATCAGGCCGACTTTCCGCAAGCCTTCGGCAAGTTGCTGTCCGAGAATGTTCCCGTCGCGCGCCAAAACGACCGCAACCAGGATCGGCGCGATTGTGAGGAGCGCCACCGGATAGCCGTAGTGCCAGTGGCCGTCAACATAGAGCGGGGTCACCACCAGGAGAGGCATCAACAGAGCCCATGCCGGAATCCTCCTGATCGGGGCGAACGCTGCGCGGAATTTTTGACTCGAAGCAAACAGTACGCCGGACGACAAGCAGTAGACAGCTAGCCCATTGTTGAAATGCTCGCGGACCACCAGGCTGGGAATCATCGCGCAGATTGCCGCGACGACCATAGTGATCGCGGCGAGCGGCACGCGAAAGCGGCCGGAGAGGAGCAACAACAGCGGCCACAGTAGATAAAACTGCTCCTCCACGCCCAAGGTCCAGAACTGGCCGAATTCCCACGCGCAGGTCACGAGGGAGGTATTGCAGAGGAAGCTGACGGCTTTTACGCCCTCCATGGGCTCCAACCGGATGACTCCTGCCGCGCTAGCGGCCATGACCGTCAGCACATAGACGAGCATGGCGGGCAGGATACGCGTGGCGCGCCGTACATAAAACGCCGCCAGCGAGACGGAGCCCGTCCGGCTCTCTTCCTTCAGCAACAGTTGCGTGATGAGAAAACCGGAAATGACAAAGAACGTATCCACTCCGAGGGGTCCCAATCTCGCAATGAGGAGCTGCAGAAAATCTGTGATTGGAGTTGGAGTACGGGTATGCAGCAGGAGGCGGTCCGGGCTGGCGTGATAGATGACCACCGCCAGAACGCTGACGCCGCGCCACTGATCGATGTATCCGCTACGCACGTTCGACATAACTATTGTTCTCATGTCGCGTTGCACGCGCTGCGCCGGCGCGTGCACAGAGCCCGGCATTCCCGGTCCACGGTAGCGAGGTGCACCGCGGACCGATAGGACCGCTTTGCCGCTAGCCAGGAGAATTTTGCGACGGGCTGCCTTCGCGCTATGGGTTCTGCGCTCGAGCACTGACCTTCCAGCATGCGGCGGTGAAGCGAACCGTATCTCCCTGTACATACGGTTCAAAAGCAGCACGAACGGTTTCGATCACCTTCTGGCGCGTGTGGTCGTCGGACTCGTGAAGAACGCGTCCGAGCGGACCCAGCAGGGTGAAATATTTAATCAACTCCTGCTCGGGAAACGTACAAACGGCATCGATGGACCGGATATCGACATCCAGCCAGCCGCTGCTCTGGAGGATGTTCTGGACCCTGTTCCGATCTGCGAAGGCGAACTGCCCGGGCGCGTCCGGATGACGGGCCGGGATGTTTGCTAGCAGCGGCGCAGCGGCGCGCTCGGCGGTGGTCATGAAGGGATTCTCCGCGGCACTCCGCCAAGCTACAAAGTGAAGCGCGGCGCCATTTGCAGCGGCGCGTCGCAGGTTGGTAAAGGCCGCTACGAAGTCGTCGAAGAACATGACGCCGAAGCGCGAAACGATCACATCGAAGCTTCCGGGCTCGAAGGGATGAGTTTGCGCGTCGGCACGGACAAAGTCAGCCGGCGTGCCTTCGCGCTCAGCGCGGGCGCGAGCGGCCGCGATCATGACTTCCGAAATGTCGATGCCAGTGCAGCCGCGCTTGTCGATACCGGTATGAGAGCCCTTGGCTTCCAACTGCCGCGCGATGGCGAGCGTCGTGCCACCGGTACCGCAGCCGACGTCGAGGAGGCGACCACCCGGTCCCTCAGCGACCTTTTTGACGAGCAGATCCTCCAAGGGGCGCAGCGCCTGGTCCAGCGCGACCTGCGCCTCGACCCAAGCCCGCCCCGCGAGGCCATTCCACAGCGTCGTCTGCTCCTGGTTGGATTGTTGTTCGGTAAGCATCGCTTGCTCCTGTGGGCATTTGCGTTCAGAAAGCTCTCATTGCACTATGCCACTTGAAGTCAACTTGAGGTCAAGAGGTCATCAACCTGGATATCAGCGAGGTGGCGCGGCGGACCGGTGTTCCGGCCTCGACGCTGCGGTACTATGAGGAAAAGGGGCTGATCGCCTCAATCGGCCGGCGTGGCTTGCGGCGTCTATTCGATGCTCGCGTGCTGGATCGGTTGGCACTGATCGCGCTGGGGCGCGCGGCCGGCTTCTCGCTCGATGAGATCGCGCTCATGTTCACAGCGGACGGGCGACCCAACATCAACCGGACAATGCTCCTCTCCAAAGCGGACGACCTCGATAGGACGATCCGCAGGCTGACCGCCATGCGCAACGGTTTGCGGCACGCCGCAGCCTGCCCTGCGCCTAGCCACATGGAATGCCCTACCTTCCAGCGCTACTTGCGCGCCGCTGCCGCTGGAGAGTTGGGCCAGCGCGAAGGAGCAGGGCGGCCCCGTACACCGAAATCCGGATGAGGGAAGGGGCGACGGACTACCGTGTGTACGAGCGAGACCCTCGCTGAAGGAGCCAGCGCGCTCGCGGCACCGAAGTAGGCCAAGCGACATGTCGAAGGTTGTGCAAATTCACTTCGCGCGTCGCGCCTTGCGCCATAACAGATAGTACCCGAGCGCATTGATAGCGAATGCCAGCGTGCCCAGGATGAACTGAGTACGCCGCGTGAGCGCGACGGGGTAGAGCACCGTAGTGACATAGTGCCCGATAAAGTCGCCCGAATACGCCGTCAAGCCCGCAGCCTCCCGGAGTGAGTTCTCCAAGGGTGTAAGCGGGCAGATGTTGCCGCTGAATTCGATCCACACGCCCCAGATCACTGCGGGTATGTGCAACCAAACGAGGCGCGGCCAACGCAGAGCCAGAAAGGCCCCGACGATGACGAATACCACGAACAATGCGTGCGCACCGAGCACCGCATCAGCGAGAAACTCTGCGACCCTTGGGCTCAATTCGTGAGATTCCTCTAGCAGCGCCAACCTGGACTGCGCTAAAAAGGCGTTACCGACTAGCGCCCATTATCGCCCTGATGAGCACCCCAGCGTCCCCTCAGACTCCATTCCAGAGGATCGGCGGACAGCCGACCGTGGATCGTATTGTTGATGCGTTCTACGATCGGATGAGCACACTGAACGAGGCCAGGGTCATCCGGGCGCTTCATTCGGAGGACCTCAGCAACATCCGGGTCGTGCTGAAAAAGTACCTCGGCGAATGGCTCGGCGGCCCTCCCGCCTATACGCAAGAGCGTGGCCATCCACGCCTGCGCGCCCGTCACTTACCGTTCAGCATCGGGGATGAGGAGCGTGATGCTTGGATGGCATGCATGCGCTCGGCCATGGAGGCAGTTGTGAGCGATGAGAGGGTGCGCGAAGCGATCCTGCAACAACTTGCGAAGCTCGCTGACTGGATGCGCAATCGGTCTCCCGCCCAGCGTTGAAACCCTTACGAGCCGCCACCTCAACGACGGCGCCCTGTCGAGAACACACCGCCATTTAACCTAATCCCGCGCCGTTCCGCTGCGGTTCAGCCACAGGTGGGCAGAATTGTCCCACTTATAGCACCTCGGGGGAGACAAAAATGGCTGGCCAGACCGGGTTCCGCAGCTTTTGCGTATTGCTCGCAACAGCCGCGTTGGGGCTCACCGCCTGCGGTGGGGATGGTGGAGGTGCCACGGGGACGATGAAGCTGGGGGTCGCGGACGCTCCCGTCGATGGCGCTCAGTCTGTGGTGGTAAAATTTACGGGCGTCGAGTTGACCGCCGACAGTGGTAATCCGGTCAACATCACCTTCGCGCAGCCCAAGACAATCGACCTGCTCAATGACGGTGGCACCGCGTCGGCGCTGCTGTTTGACCAACCGATTCCTGCCGGCTCTTACGGGCAGATTCGCTTGCTGGTCGTAGCGGATGGCGACGCCGGCAATTCATACATCGTGCTTTCCGACGGCACGATGCACGGCCTGCAGATACCGAGCGGCGCCGAAACCGGGCTCAAGCTCGTCTCGGGCTTCCGCGTCCCCGCCAGTGGCGTCGTGGATTACACGGTCGACTTCGACCTGCGCAAGGCCATCACGTGTCCGCCGGGACAGAGCCCCGCGTGCATTCTCAAGCCTACCGAGAAGCTCGTCGACAACACGAGTGTTGGCAACATCCAGGGTGTTGTGAGCAACACGCAGGTGCCCAGTGGATGCACACCCGGCGTCTATCTGTACAGCGGTGCGGTGACTTCGCCTGAAGACATGAACAGCACGGCTGCCTCGGGCGACATGAACCAGCCCCAGGCTTCAAAAGTACCTGTAGCAACTTCCCAGCCACCGTATTACTACCAGTTCACATTCCTGGCGCCGGGCACCTATACGGTGGCCTTTACCTGTCAGGCCGCCCAGGACAATCCCGATCAGGCTGACAGTACGGTCGTTTTCAAACCGATCAAGACTGCGATCACGGTCACGGCGGCGCAAACGACGACTGTTGATATCCCATGAGCTGATGAGTCGATCAGCCCATGGGCCGAAGGCGCACGCCTTCCGAAGAAATCCCGTTGGACCCGGGCGGAATCACGTCCGGGAGATCATCTTCATGAGCGAGACGTCGAACTTATAGATCAGGCCAATTGAAAACGCGCTGTTGCTTTTACCATTCAGAATGTCCGGAACCCCTTGGTTGCCGTGGCCGAAATCTACAGCGCTGTAAGCGTTCTGTGCCCCGTTGCTCGCGCGGGCAAAAGCGGCGTAGACGGTAGCGGCGGGGCTCAAGTCATAGTCCAGACCCAAGGCGATTTGATGGGCGGCGGTGCCGTTCGCATCCGTGAGCTCACCTGACCAGGTGTATTGAGCTTTGACGGTTGCGTTGGCGCCGAGCTTGACTGCCGCACCGAAGGTCGCCTGGTTGCGATCGGCTCCAGAGTTGCCCCCCACATTCCTTTCTCGCTGGAAGCCGCCGCCCACATTCACGAAATCCAGGGTGTAGCTACCCGTCACGGCGTAGGTTTCCAGGCCCGGCGCGCCCGAGATACCCGGTCCAAACTTGCCGTAAGCTCCGCCGACCTTGAGCCCGCCAGCCGCATAGTCGGCTTTGACGACGAAGTCCTGCTGGTTGCTGCCTCCCTCATTGGGTACGTACGTCAGAGCGAGCTTCACGCCATACAGGGTCGGACTGAGATACTCCACGGCGCTGTCGAGGCGCGCGGGGAGGCCATCGCCGCTCCAGACGTTGCCGAGGTCGCCCACCTGGTCGGCGAACAAGTTGTAGTCATAGACCCATTGATTCAGCCCACCGACTCGACCGAATTGGACACTGCCGTAGTTCTGGGTGCGCAGTCCGAGGAACGAGTCCCTGGCGCGGGTGAAAAGCTGCCCCGACGAAGTCGCTCCGCCATTGCCGTCCCCGGTGCCGTGAACCGTGAGATCCACGCCGGACTCGTATTGCACATAGATCGCCAACGCATCGGTGAGATCTTGATCGCCTTTGATGCCGAGCCGGGAGGAGTTGCTGTGGATGTAGTTGGATGAGGAGTCTCCGACGTCGATGTTCTCGGCCGAGAGATGTCCTACTCCATACAGATTCAGGTCGGCGGCACGGCAGAGCGAGCAGACAGCTCCCGCGGACAATAACCCAACGATTCGGAAATACAACGACGCGCGATGTGTCTGTAACACGCTGGTCCCTCAGCTTTACGGTCCGGGGAGTGTGCCGTTTGTGCCGGATTCTTTGGATAGATATTGAGATCCAAGACTTTCATCCTAAGCGCTTCGTCATACGCCAATCCGGCTATTCACATCTGCGTACGAGGTTTGGTGAGCATCTTCCCGGCGTTCCATCCACTAGAGTCGCCCCGCTGACGTTTGATGTACAAACACCTGGAGTACGGCGGTGGGTCTGGAACTACAACGATCGCTCGATTCGCCCGGGAATTTCGTCGACCTGATCCTGGATCGGACGGCGCGGTCCCCGCACAAGACTGCGTACACGTTCCTCGAGAATGGCGAGGCGGTCAGCGAGTCGGTTTCCTACAGTCAGTTGCAGGAACGCGTCCTGGCGCTCGCTGCAGTGTTGCAACAGCGGTGCGCTCCCGGCGACCGGGTTCTGCTCCTATACCCTCAGTGCGTGGATTACATGGTCGGGTTCCTGGCATGTCTGTGTGCCGGAGCAATTGCCGTGCCGCTGTTTCCACCGCGGGGGACGAAGCATAACTTACGTCTGCAAGCGATTGCGCGCGACTGTCAGCCGCGTCTTGCGTTGATTTCCACCAAGCAGCTCGCAACCAAGCACGCGGCCATGGAAGAGCAGCCGGAGTTGGCCACGTTGCCGCTCCTGTGCGGCGACTCCATCGACCCGCAGAGCGCCGCCGATTGGCGCAGGCCCGCCGTCGACGCAGCGACGATTGCGTTCCTGCAATACACCTCCGGCTCTACGGGCCTGCCCAAGGGCGTCATGGTGAGCCATGGCAATCTGATTCACAACGAGCGGCTGATGCAGGCGTGTTACGGGACCGACGAGGACTCCACCGTGGTCACCTGGCTGCCCATTTACCACGACATGGGTTTGATTGGGAACATGTTGGCGGCTTTCTGGTTGGGCTCGACCTGCGTCTTCATGGCGCCGGTTACATTCCTGCAGCGCCCGATCCGCTGGTTGCAGGCGATCAGCGATCACCGGGGCGTGTTCAGCGGCGCGCCCAACTTCGCCTTCGATCTGTGTGTCGAAAAGATCTCCGCAGTGCAGAAGCAGCGGCTGGATCTCTCGAGCTGGAAAATCGCCTTCAGCGGCGCTGAGCCGATTCGCCTGGACTCGCTGGAGCGCTTTGCGAACGCATTCGCAACGAGCGGCCTCTCCCGTAGCGCTCTGTGGCCCAGCTACGGATTGGCGGAAGCGACCTTGATGGTGTCCTGTTGTGGTGGTCGCGATCCGGTCGGCAGAACGTACGTCGACAAAGACGAGCTCACGCGGCGCCACGCCGTGGCGACCAACAGGGGCAATCCGCAAGTGCTGGTGAGCTGCGGACGCACGGCAATGGGTCAGACGATCCGTATCGTAAATGAAGTGACTTCCAGGCTCTGCGCGCCGGGGGAGATCGGCGAGATCTGGATTTGCGGCGGGAGTGTTGCACAGGGCTACTGGAATCGTGCCGCGACCAATGCCGAAACGTTCATGGCGCGCATCGAAGGCTCGACCGAAGGACCGTTCCTGCGCACGGGGGATCTGGGTTTCATCGATGGCGGCGAGCTGTACATCACAGGCCGCATCAAGGATGTCATCATCGTGCGAGGTGCGAATCACTACCCGCAAGACATCGAACAGACCATTGAGTCGGCCGACCGTGCCGTGAATCCTGCGGGGGTTGCCGCTTTCGGCGTTGGCGACCCTGATGGCGAGCGTGTGGTAGCGGTCGTGGAAGTGGCGCGTACGAGTCTGCGAAAGGTGAATGTGGAAGCACTCGTACGGGCCGTCCGTCAGAGTGTGGTCGAAGCGCATGACATCCTGCTCAGCGATGTCGTGTTGATTCGACCCGGAAACCTTCCCAAGTCGAGCAGCGGCAAGGTGCAGCGGCGGCAGTGCTGCTCGATGTATCTTGCCAACGAGCTCGAGCCGTTCGCGCCTCGAAACGCAACCATGACGGAGACGGTCTAACATGGCCACACGACCTGACGTGCGGAGTGTTGAGCAATGGCTGGTCCACCGTCTTGCCGCCCTGGCTAAGCGAAGCGTGCACGAAATCGATGTTGCACTGCCATTCTCTCATTACGAGCTGGATTCATTGCGGACCGTCCAGCTCACGGCCGAATTGGAGGATTGGCTCGGACGGGCGCTGCCGGTCACCCTGGTCTGGGACTACCCGAACACGCGGGCGCTGGCGCTGCATCTCTCACAAGAGCAGGTGCCATGAGAAAGTCCAGAACGGAGCGCATTGCCATCACCGGCATGGCCTGCCGCCTGCCCGGCAGCGCGTCACCCGCCGATTTCTGGTCTTTTTTGTGCGCCGGGCGCAGTGCAACCAGGCCAGTGCCGGCGGGGCGCTGGAATGCGGATGCGGTGTTTGACCGGGATCCGAAGGCGGCCGGCAAGACGAACACCCGCAGCGGCGGTTTCATTGAGGATATCGATCGATTCGATGCGGCCTTCTTCGGTATCTCGCCTCGAGAAGCCATCCAGATGGATCCGCAGCAGCGCATCTTGCTCGAGCTGACCTACGAGGCGCTGGAAGATGCCGGTCTGGCGCCCGGTTCGATTGCGGGCAGCGACACCGCGGTGTTTGTTGGTGCAATGACGAACGACTACTTCCGGCGGCAGCTCGCCAATGACTACAGGCATGTCGATGTGCATACCGGCTCGGGCGCTGGTTTGTGCATGCTCGCGAATCGCCTTTCGTATCAATTCGACCTGCATGGACCGAGCGCTTCCATCGATACGGCCTGCTCGTCCTCGCTGGTCGCCGTCTTTCAGGCCTGTCAAAGCCTTTGGGCAGGTCAAGCCCGCCTGGCGATTGCCGCGGGCGTGAACGTCATGCTCGATCCTGCATTACACGTGTTTTACGCGAAGGCGGGACTGTGTGCGCCAGATGGGAAATGCAAGACATTTTCCGCGGCGGCGGACGGTATTGGGCGAGCGGAAGGCGCCGCGGTCGTGGTGCTCAAGACACTGAGCGATGCGATTGCAGCCAAGGACCCGATCTATGCCGTGATCCGCGGCGGCGCGGTGAATCACGATGGGCGCAGCAATGGACTGACGCAACCGAATCGATGGGCGCAGGAGCAGCTTCTGCGCCGCGCTTTCGGCCACGCGGAGATCGATCCGGCGGAGTTGGACTACGTTGAGTTACACGGTACCGGAACGCTGATCGGCGACCCGATCGAAGCCAATGCACTGAATGCCGTGCTCACCGGGGAATCGCGGCGCAATGGGCCGTGTCTGGTAGGCTCTGTCAAAACAAACTTTGGGCATCTCGAGGCTGCCGCCGGCATTGCCGGGCTGGTAAAACTCGCGCTCAGTATTCATCATGGCAAGATCCCGCCGAGCCTGTGGTTCGACGCGCCCAATCCATACATTCCTTTCGACCGCATTGCACTTCGGGTCAACACGGAGCTGAAGGACTGGCATGTGGACAGTGGCCGAAGGCTGGGCGCCGTCAGCTCGTTCGGGTTAGGAGGCACGAACGCGAGCCTCGTACTGGAATCCTCACCCTATGCATACACGCCAGCCAAAGGCGCAATGCAGACACGACGGTACTGCCTCCTGATCAGCGCACGCTCGGAGGTGGCACTCAGGCAGCTCGCATGGGCGTATGTCGATTTTCTGCAAACGATCCCTGCGGACAGTCTTGCCGCTGTCTGCAGTAGCGCACTCCGGCACAAGGGCGTGCATGAGCATCGCCTCTGCGTTCTAGGTGCCGATCGCGCCGCACTGAGGGAAAGTCTCCGGTGTTTCGCGGAAAAAGTGCAGCATGTCGGAGCACTGTATGCACATTGCAGCCAGAGCCATCGCAAAGTGTTGATTGGCCTTGCCGAGCCAACCCGAATCGAGACCCAGCGACTGTGCCGTGATCTTCTCGATGCGCCCCATGCTCGCGAGGCCTGGAATGCTTGTCGGGACACCCTGAGCCGCGAGGGCTTGGGCACATTGCCCGCCTTGGAGGCTGTGGTGCATAGCCCGAACACGATCGGCAACGATTCCAACGGGCATGCCGACACCCGGAGCGACTGCAAACAGGCGCGCATCTGGCAGTTTGCGGCTCAGTACGCCTATTTGCAGCAGCTCATCACAGGCATCGATGGTGACAGGATCGAAGCTATCGCCGCGGTGGGTCTGAGCGCATTGGCGGCTCTGTGCGCAAGCGGGGCTATCGAGCTCGACACTGCCCTTGGCTGGGCATCTGCCAATGACATGAGGCAGTTTCCCATCAAAAAGAAGCTGCCCCCGGGACGTTACAGTATCGATTGCATTTTTCCCGAGGGCCACAACCCCCCATTGAGCGCGATCGATTGCACCGTACGCTCGCCACAAAGCGCCGCGAGTCAGTTGGATTTCGCCGCGCTCGCCGCGCAGTCCAACGCGGACCTGATGGTCATCGATGTCGAATCACTGGCGGACGCACGCCACGGAGTGCATCAGCTGTTTGCGCAGCTCGCACTACGGTATGCCTTGAACTGGCGAGCTTGGGCCAACGACTGCGGTTTCGTTCGCCTACCCGCGTACCCGTGGCAACGGGAGTCTTTCTGGCTGCAGATCGCCAGCGCTGCTACCGGGCATGCGCTGCTCGGCCGGCGCGTGGACTCGAACGACCGGGACGTCCAATGGGCCTGGGAGCGGCAGATCAGCCTGGCTGAGCTGCCGTACCTGGCGGACCATCGGGTGCAGGGCGCCACCGTGATGCCAGGCGCAGGCTTTGTCGAGTTGGCTTTAGCCGCGCATCGGGAAGCCAGCGGCACGGGCCCGGTGAGGGTGGAAAGGTTGGAATTCCGCAAGGCGCTGGTGCTGGATGCAGCCGAGTCGACGTCCCTGCGTGTGACTTTCCAGGAGCCATCCCGCGAATTGAGCATCCACAGCCGGCGCCGCACGGATGATTCCTGGATTCTGCATGCGCGAGGTATTTTGACTGCAGGTGTGGGGGTGGAGCCGGCGCGCCTCGATCTCGCGACGGCAAAGTCGCGCTGCTCATCCCTCATTTCCCGCGAGGCACACTACGAGAACATGCGCGGGCGCGGCTTCGATTACGGCCCATACTTTCAAGGCGTGCGCCAGGTCAGCTGCGATGCGGGCGGCACGAGAGTGCTGGCGTGGATCGAAGCCCACGAGCCGCTGAACGAGCTCGAGTCGCGTCACGCGTTGCACCCCACACTGTTGGATTCGAGCCTGCAGGCGCTGCTGAATACGTTACAGCCCGGTGACGAGAACCTGTACATCCCGGTTGGCTTTGCGCGAATGACCCTCTGGCGCACGCCTCCAAAGGGTTTCTGGTGTTACGGTGGCTTGAAGTATCGCGGGGTCGGCGAGATCGAAGGCGACTTTGTGTTGTTCGATGCCCAGGGGAACATAGCAGAAGGAGAGGGCGTACGGGCGCGCACGGTGACGCGCCGAGCGGTCGGCAATCTCGAGAAGAGCGACGATTGGCTGTATGCCTCCATCTGGCAGGAGCAAAGCCGCTCTGCCCGGAGCAGGACTGCGGGGCGTTGGCTGCTGGTGTCCAATGATGCGCAGGAATCAAGACAGCTGCGCGAATGCCTTGCCGGGGCAGGGGTCACACCTGTCACCGCTGTGAGCCCTGCAGATGCCGCCAATGTGCTGGAGAGCGCAAAGAATGACGACCTCGCGGGGGTCATCTACGTCCCTATACGCACCGTGCAGAGCGACTCCGACCCGGACGTTGGCGATCTTCAGTCGTTGATTGGGTTGTTACCCATCCTGGATCGGGTCTCGCAGGGCAAGTTGCTCTATCTGATCGTACTGACGTATCGAGCCCAGTCATCGAGACCGGGCGAAGTCAACGCTCCGTCGCAGACGTCCTTTGTTGGCCTCGCACGAGTGGCGATGAACGAATATCCCCGGTTGCGGGTGCGGGTGATCGACACAGACGAACAGAGCGCAACTGGCGCGAATCTAGCGGCAGAGCTCATGGAAGGTGGGCCTGAAGAGGAGGAGGTCGCACTGCGTGGCGACCAACGGTTCGTCAATCGTTTGGTTCGGCGTCCGGCACGCGAATGGGAGAGCCATTCGCAGGTTGGATCGCTTCCAGTCCGCTCGGACGGCACCTATCTCCTCACGGGTGGGTTTGGCGGCTTCGGGTTGCAAGTAGCACAGTGGTTGGTCTCCAAAGGTGCACGCTATCTGGTGCTCGTGGGACGCACAGGAGCTGTGACTCCCGCAGCACAGAAAGCCGTGGCGTCCCTGCGCCACTCCGGTGCAGAGGTGTTGGAGATTGCGGCAGATATCGCCAAGGAGGCGTCCGTGCAGGATCTCCTGGCCGACGTCCAAAGGAGGTTACCTGCGCTGCGAGGTATCTTTCACGCCGCAGCGGTACTCGATGATGCGCCAATCGCGCTGCTCGCGCGATCGCAGATCGAGAACGCCCTCGCAGCGAAAGCCAAGGGCGCCTGGCATCTCCATCGTTACACGCGCGATCTGTCTCTCGACCACTTTGTGATGTTCTCGTCGATCGCCTCGCTCGTGGGCGGCTCGGGTCAGGCGTCCTACGTGATGGGCTGCGCATACCTGGATGGATTGGCTCACTATCGCCGTGCCCACCAGTTGCCCGCCATGGCCATTCACTGGGGCGCGTTGGCCGAGGTCGGGATGACAACTCGCTATGCCGATGCGGAAAGGTATCTGCGCGGTAGCGGCATCGGTTTGCTGACTCCACGGCAGGCGGTGCAGCTGCTGGAGCAGGCGCTACGTTGGAATCCTATCGAGATCGGCATTGCAGTCATCGACTGGCGCGCTTGGTCTCGCTTGTATCCATCATGTGCTGAGTCACCGCGGTACGCGGACCTGTTTGGCGCCGCGACCGGTCCTGGTGCGACCCACGGAGCGATCGGACGTCCTGCTGACAAAGCTACGCGCGCCGGCCAAGTGGATCGATTTGCCGTCCCACCGGAGGTGCGCGAGCCGCTGATCCTCGAGTTTCTCGTGGAATCGCTGGCGCGCGCCTTGCAACTGACACCCGGCAAGATCGACCGTCAAGTACCGCTACCCTCATTGGGAATGGATTCAATGTCCGCCATGGACCTGCAAGCCGACATCGAGAGTCAGCTGTCGATCAAAGTCCCGATGCTCGAGCTGATGAAAGGCAACTCCCTGTCGCAGCTCGCACAGCTGATCAACGCCCTGATGGGGACCCAGAATGGCCGGGCGGAGCCGAGCGCGCAGCGCTATCGAATCGACGAGATCAATCTCGAAGACGCGGAGAGCTCGCTCGGCAAGCTCGCGGGACTCGCGGATGAGGACGTTGAGCGGCTGTTGGCCGAGCTGACGTCGGGCGAGCAGGGCATCCGCCCATGAGCACGACCGCCACACCAACAGCGGCACAGCGCAATCGCGAGCTGCTCGCGGCCATGCTCCGCAAAAAGGCCCGAGAACAAACGATCGTCAGCCAGTTGTCACATGGGCAGCGCGCACTATGGTACCTCTATTGCAGTGCCCCGCAGTCGGCGGCTTACCATGTTTCCTTCAGTGCGCGCATTGTGTCGACCCTGGACATCGCCGCTTTGCGCAAGGCCTTCCAGTCTTTGCTCGATCGGCATGGCGCCTTGCGAGCGGTATTCAAGGTCAAGGACGGGGTGCCGGTGCAAGAGATTCCCGGCCACCGCGAGATTGCCTTTACCGTCGTCGACGCTGCATCGTTCAGTGATGGACAATTGCGCGCAGCCGTTGCCCGAGCCTACGCGCTGCCTTTCGATCTCGAGCAAGGTCCTGCGTTTCGAGTCGACCTTTTCAGGCGATCGGCGGCCGAGCACGTGCTGCTCGTCACCGTTCATCATATCGTTTATGACGCCTGGTCTCTCTGGCTGAATCTGGATGAGATCCGCCAACTGTACGCTGCCCACGTATCCGGTAGGACCGCCGACCTCAAACCGCTCGAGCATACGTATCGCGATTACGTCCGCAGGCAAGATGAAATGCTTGCGGGCGAGGCAGGCGAGCGGCTCTGGACCTTCTGGAAAACGGAGCTCGCCGGCGAGCTGCCCAGGTTGGATCTGCCGACCGATTTCCCCAGGCCCCCCACGCAGACCTTTGCTGGCGCGTCGCTCCCGTTTGCCTTGAGTCCGCAGCAGTCACGGCAGCTGCGAGATCTCGCGCAACGCCACTGCGTTACACCTTTCGGTCTGTTGCTAACGGCATTCCAGATCCTGTTGCATCGCTATTGCGGTCAAAACGACATACTCATCGGCTCGCCGACCACCGGACGCGGCGATCCGCGTTTTTCGGGCCTCGCCGGATACTTTGTCAACCCCGTCGTGTTGCGAGCAGATCTGTCCGGTAATCCGCCGTTCAGCACGCTGCTGCGACAAACTGCGGAGCGCGCCGCGCGCGCTTTGGAGCATCAGGACTTTCCCTTCCCGCTGCTCGTACAACGCTTGCAGCCGCGGCGCGATCCGAGCGTTGCACCGGTTTTTCAAGTGTCCTTTGTTTACCAGAAACCGCAGCGCGCCAGTGGCACGGGCGGCACGGATTGGTTGAGTTGGAGCGCCGTCGAGGGCACGCGTGCCAATTGGGGCGGGCTCGATATCGAGTACTTCGATCAACCCCAGCAGGAGGGCCAATTCGATCTGGAGCTGGAAATACAGGATGCCAGCGATGCCCTGCGCGGGGTGTTCAAGTACAACACCGACCTTTATTCGCGCCCGACCATCGAGCGTATGTCGCGGTATTTCGCGACCCTTCTGGCGAGCATCGTGCTTGATCCCGAGCGCGCTATCAGAGGGCTGCCGTTGGTCGACGCCAAGGAGGCGGAGGATCTCAGGCGCTTGGCTCCGGAGGTTCGCCCCGATCGCGCTGACGTGCGTTGTTTGCATCGTACGTTCGAGGAACAGGCGCGTGCGACTCCGACCGCGATAGCCGTCACCTGCGACGACCAGCAATTCAGCTATGCAGAGCTGAACAGTGCTGCCAATCGTCTTGCGCACTATCTCATCGAGCTCGGCGTCGGCAAGGGAGCGCGGGTCGGAATCTGCCTCGAGCGATCGTGGACGATGATCGTCGCGATGCTTGCGACCTGCAAAGCCGGTGCGGCGTATGTTCCGGTCAGTCCTGAGTCGCCGGTGGAGCGCAACGCCTTCATATTGCGCGATAGCACCGTTTCAGTGCTGTTGACGCAATCCTCGCTCAGCGATCGCTACTCGGGCAGCACAGCCGTGATCGTGCTGTTGGATACCGACCAGGATCTGGTTCGCACGCAGGCGGCTCACAATCCTGACGTCGATGTCAGCGTGGAAAGTCTCTTATACGTGATCTATACCTCTGGATCGACGGGGCAGCCCAAGGGCGCGCTCGTTTCGCACTTCAACGTAGCCCGGCTCTTCACGGCGACTCGCGCGTGGTTCAATTTCGGAGCGAGCGATGTCTGGACATTGTTTCATGCGTTCGCCTTTGATTTCTCGGTGTGGGAAATCTGGGGTGCACTTCTGCACGGTGGGCGCCTCGTTGTAGTGCCATACCTCTTGTCCCGCTCGCCCGAGGACTTCGTGGACCTCGTGCGGCGGGAGAATGTCACTGTCCTGAACCAGACACCCTCCGCATTCCTCCAGTTCATGGGGGCAGAGTCGCGACTGCCCGCGGGCGCGCTTCATTCTCTGCAATGGATCATTTTCGGCGGGGAGGCGCTCGATCTGAAAGTACTCGAGCGCTGGTATGCGCGGTACGAGGCAAGCCGGCCGCGCCTGGTGAATATGTATGGCATCACCGAGACCACCGTCCATGTCACCTATCGACCGCTAGGGCTCGCTGACGTTTACACGGGGAAGTCTGTTATCGGACGTCCGATTCCGGATCTCCAGATCCATCTTCTCGATGAAGATCTCGAGCCTGTCCCCGTGGGCTTGCGCGGAGAAATCTACGTCGAAGGTGCCGGCGTCTGTATGGGTTATTTGAACCGCGAGGCCCTCACCAGTGAGCGCTTTATCGAGGTCCCTGCGGGCGAGGCTCAGACGCGGCGGCTTTATCGCACGGGCGATCTGGCGCGGCGAATCAGTGACGGTGACGTTGAATATCTGGGCCGCATCGATGATCAAGTCAAGATCCGCGGCTTTCGCATCGAGCTCGGCGAAATCGAGGCGGCGATCAATCGGTGCCAAGGAGTCAGGGCGTGCACGGTAGTCGCGCTGAATGAAACGCAGGGCAAACGAATTGTCGCTTATATGGTTGCCAACACGGGCGTAACACTCGATATCCCGGGATTGCGTGCCGCGCTCGTGTCTCGGCTGCCGGACTACATGATGCCGTCGGCGTTTGTCGTCCTGCCCGAGTTGCCCTTGAATTCCAACGGCAAGGTCGATCGTCGCGCCCTCCCGGCGCCGACAGCATCGGGGGATAGTGGCGCGCAGGGCTTCGTTCCCCCACGAGATTCCGTCGAGCTGCGCCTGGCCCACCACTGGCAGGAGGTGTTGCATCTGCGCGCTGTAGGCGTGCGCGACAACTTCTTCGAGAGTGGCGGTCATTCGTTGCTGGCGGTGAATCTGCTGGCCCGTGTCGAGCGCGAGTTCGGGCGTAAGCTGCCGATGGCTACGCTGTTTCGTAAGCCGACCATCGAGCAATTGGGCGAGCTTCTGCGGCGCGAAGCGCAACCCGGGACAGTGTCACATCTGGTACCGATCCGGACAGGCGGCTCGAGAGCGCCCCTGTTCTGTGTCGCAGGCGGCGGCGGCAGTGTTCTCTATTACTATGCCCTGGCGCGGCGGTTGGATGCCGATCGTCCGTTTATCGGCTTGCAAGGTTTTGGGCTGGAAGGGGAGTGCGAGCCTTTCACCCGGGTCGAGGATATAGCGGCGGCCTACCTGGATGAGCTGCTGGTCGCTCAACCGGAGGGTCCGTTCACTCTCGGCGGGCACTGTTTTGGCGGGCTCGTGGCATTCGAGCTGTGCCAGCAGCTCATGCGGCGCGGTCGCGCCATAGAGCGATTGATCCTGCTCGATGTTCCTGCCCGGTATCCGCGCACGCATCGCGCCGATGCCGACGAGGTTGTCTGGATCCTCAAATTCGCCGCGGTCATCAAGGAGTCTACCGAACTCGAGCTCGGGATCGAGGCCGATGCCCTGCGGCAACTGGACTCGTCCGGAAGGCTGCAGCTTCTGAATGACCGATTGCAAGCTGCCGGACTGCTCCCGCCGCAGGCGGATATTGCCGGAGCGCGGAGCTTGCTTCGGGTGTTCGCAGCCAACAGCACCATCCGTTATGAGCCGCGCGAGCCCCGGCCCGTTCCGATCGTGCTATTGCGCGCCGCCGTTACGCATCCGGACTACGACTTTTCCTCGGTGGACGATCCTGACTGTCCGCTCGAGGAATCGACTCTGGGCTGGCGCGACTACGCGCTGGGTCCGGTGGAAGTGCATCTGGTTCCCGGTAACCACATCACGATGCTGTCAGAGCCTCAGGTCGGCCGTTTGGCCGAAAAACTCGATACTTGTCTACACCATAGGGAGTGAGCGATGAAGAGGAAATGGAGCGCGTTGCGCGCAATGTTGGTAATGGCGGGATTCCTGCTGCCCTGCGCGGCATTCGCCGATCAGCCGTTCAGTCAGCTGATCATCATCAGCGGATCGCTGTCGGATGTGGGCAACTACGCCTCGGTGCACGGCTGGTTTCCGGCCCCGTTCTTCGAGTTCCGCAGTACCAACGGCCCGAATCTCGATGACTATTTCGCCGAGGCGCTGAACTTTCCGGACAAGCCGTCCGGGCACTTGACCGGACCGGTCCAGGGAAACAATTTCTCGGTTTTCCAGTCGCTCGCCGGTGGCCACGGTCCGGAAGATCTCCCCGCGCAGGTCCAGGCCTATCTGGACTCGCGCGGCGGGATGGCGGACCCGAAGGCGTTGCACCTGTTGCTGATCGCCGGGACGGACGTCATCAACGCGATGCAGGAGCCGGATGATGTAAAGGCCCATCACATGATCGATGCGGCGGTCATCGGCAATGAAAACGCCATCAGGACCTTGGTGCAAGCCGGTGCCAAAACGATCTTCGCGCCGAACTTCAGTGACCTGGGAAGCACACCTGGTGCAATCAACAGTCACCTCGTCGCTCGCGCAACACGCGTCTCCGTCGAGTACAACACCAAGTATGCCGCGATGCTGGATCGCGTGGAGCGCGAGCTCGATTTCGATCTCATCCGTTGGGATTTCTTTACTTACACGCATCAGTTCCTGGCCAAGGCCCATGAGCTGGGCTTCACGAACACGACGCAAGCGTGCGTCGATCTGTCTGCCTCGGGCGATTGCGGCGATCTGTCGAAGTTCGTCTTCCTGGCCGATTTCTTCCCGACGACGCGCGTCCACCGGTTCTTCGCCATGGCCATGGTGCAAGCGTTCCTCGAGCACCAAAAGGAGCGGTGCCGGCGCGAAGGCCACAGAGACTGCGATCGGTACTGAACGGGCCAGGGGAGGCTTTATGCGCATCACAAAACAAGAACGACTCGCGGTCTGGGCGGGCCTTGTGTTGCTGAGTATCGGCTGCACCTACGCGAGCGATGGCCATGCGGATCAGTCTGAAGAGGCCGAAGGCCGGGCGCTCAAAGGCTCCTACGGGTTCTCGCTCACTCAGAGTTGCGTCCGAACCCCGTTCCAAACGCCGCCAGTGGCGGGCTTCGATCCGGTGACGCATGCGCTGTTGACGGATGGCGAAGTCATCAACAGCGCGGGCCTTGGAGTATTGCGCTTTCTCAGGGATGGCAAGGTAGTCGTGGAGGAGGGATTTCTGACCGAGCTTGCCACTGCCGCCGTGTCGGCGGGACAGACACCTGTCAGTGCCGGGACGAAATTCGTGTGTACCGGATCCCATGCTCAGTCCGCTGGGGGTAAGATGGCTCTAACTCTGTCCTGTACTGTCGTGGGCACTCCACCGGGACAGACGGTCACCTTGAACCCCCTGAACTTCGAGGGATTCGTCGGCCAGGACCGGCAGTCTGTGAATCTCACGAGCGCGCAGAACGAGGTACATACCGTGACGATTTCCGTTGGCGGCACGGTGGTGAAACAGCGCGAGCGGATCTGCCTGCAGAGTATGAAGCTCGACAAGCTTCAATGAGTGACAGCGCGGCGGCCCGGTGCAGCCTGCCAGCCCGGACTGCCGCGCGTTTTGAGGCTTCAGACAACCCCTGCCATCTGCGAGCGGCGTTCCCGGCGATTGTGTTTCGATCGCCTGTTTGGTTGAGTGCAGGGTGCACGAGGAAGGAGTTCGCACAGTGACAAGGATGAGATTGACGGCGCTCATGATGCTGCTCATTACAGCAGGAGGCGCTCTGGGTTGCGGTGGCGCGGTTCGGGATGCAGCGCCCGTACCGAACGGCGTGTGGCTGACTGAAAGCGGCAATTTCGAAGTCGAGATCGCCCCTTGCGGTGGGGCGCTGTGCGGCAAGGTCAGCAAGGTCCTTGCGAATCACGCCATGGCGGGGTCGGGCGCGAGCTCCGAATCGAGCATGAACCAGGGATCGAGCATGAGCGCCCCGAGTGATACCGGCGCGATGCTGGGCAGAAATATTCTCACCGATCTACGAGCGACCGGGAACGGCTCATTCCGCGGCTCCATCTACAACCGCGAAAATGGTAAGACGTATGATTGCGAGATCCGCGCAGTGTCCGCGGATCATTTGAAGGTCAGGGCCTACAAGCTCTTGCCGTTGTTCGGCAAGACGCAAATCTGGACCCGGGTCGCTAATCTGAAGTAGGGCGGGATATTCGCGAGTGGCTTGCGGCACGCGACGGCAGGCCAGGTCGCTGGGTGCTTTGATGTACCCGACGCGCGGCACCTCCGTGGGTAGAGACCACCGCTTCGGTTCGATTGCTTACGTTCAACGCCTTCAGAATGGCCGTCACATGGACTTTGACGGTCCCCGCCGACATCCCCAGCTCGCGCGCGATCGTCTTGTTGGACTTACCCGCCGCCATGTGGGCGAGTACCTCGGCCTGACGACTCGTTAGAGTGTAGCGGACGTTGGATTGCGCTTCGTAGTCGTGGGGCGCTCGGCCGACCAGAAGGTCCGGTGGGAAATAACGACCACCCCCGATCACGATCTGCACGGCCGCGAGCATGATGGAGCGCGACTCCGTCTTTGCAACGTACGCCATGGCACCGTTTGTCACGGCAGCCCACAGCTCGGGATGCGATGGCATCGCTGATGTCACCACGAGCCTACGCGGCGCTGCGACGTGCTCACCATTCCGGGTGGTGAGCAGGCCAGTAGCGCACGCCATCGTGAATTCCGCTACGATGAGATCGAGATTGCCATGGCTCGCCATGACATGCAAAGCCGATTCGCGGTCGGAGGCTTCGAAAACCTCCGGGTTTGCGGCGAGATCGTGCGCCATCTCGCGGAGTACGGCTCGCGCTGAAACTTTCGCCTCCATCAACAGTATCTTCATAACTACTTCCCTATGTGCGGCGAAGAGCGCGCTCCGTTTCGTATTGCTCGAGCAGACCCGGGTTGTTTTGTAGTGCTATTGCCCCGCAGGGGGTCCAATGTTGTTCTGGATGCCCGATATATCCTGACAGCGTTCTTCTGAAGTGGGCTGACAATCGGATTTACAAAGTATAGCAGCAATTTGTTACAGGTCCATAACGCGAGTTGATGTTGGCTCGTCGCGCCCGAGCCGGTGCGCGCGGTTGGCCGCGAGCCCGTGCACACATTCGGTGCATTTCGGGAACAGCCTCGGTGCAACCAATCACATGTCAGTCACAATCTGGTTAGGAGGTATTGGACCAGACGGGCGGCGCGTGGGTGACAGGCGCGCTGGTTGGAAAAGTCGTCAGCGTGTTCGCGTCGACCGCTTCACAACACGGCGGCCAGGAGACGACGATCACCAGCTTCCACAACACATTGCTGCATCATGGAATGATGGTTGTTGGACTGCCGAAAACGAGCTCGGAGCCGCTCGTTTTCAGGGCCGACACGTTGCCGAAATCACGGCCCGGCTCGAGGGTGGTGCTGGGGAACGGGGTCCCGCCCCAAAGGAAATGCAAAATCCGACCGAGACCCCCGGCGGGACCGGGCCGTAGTAGTAGTCAACGCGAGCGCTTCGCCTCAGGCCAGATTCTTCTTCAAGAACGCGACAGTGCGCGCGTTAGCTGCAGTTGCTGCCGCGGCGTCGTAATGCACGCCCTGGTGGCGCGCAAAGGCGTGATTACAGCCGGGATAGGTGTGGACAGTAACGTGCGGATTGCCTTTGACACCCGCGGTGATCTTCGCGCGGGCGTCCGGGCCGATGAACTCGTCCGCCTCCGCTAAATGCATCATGAGAGGCCGGGTGAGCCCGCGAGCCTCGTCTATGTATTTGTCCGTTTCGCCGCCGTAATAGGCGACCGCAGCGTCCGGACTTTTGCGTGTGGCAGTCAGGAACGTCAGCAGACCACCGAGACAGAATCCCGTGACACCAACACGACCCGTGCAGTTCGGCAGCTTGCGAGCGGTCTCGATCGTCGCCGCGATGTCAGCGACTCCCAGATCGCGATTGAAGCGTTGATAAAATTCGAAGCCTTTCTTCCATTCAGCCTCGTTCAAACTGGACATGGAGACACCCGGCTCCATGCGCCAGAACAGATCCGGACATACCGCGATGAACCCTTCGCTCGCCAGCCAGGCACAGGTCTCTTTCATGTCCACATTGATCCCAAAGATTTCCTGCAGCACTACGATCGCAGGCGCTTTGGCCACCTGTGGTTTCGCCACATAAGCCTGGAACGTCCCGTCAGGTGTAGCAATATCAATGAATTCGCTCATCGCATGGACTCCTGTAATAACACGCTCGAGTCGTCAGCGCTGCGGGGGCCAGCGCCGGCCAGCCAGCATACGGCAAATCGTCGCGTACCTGCTTCTCCGCCCTCGTTTCCGCAATGGTCCACTGCTTCGGGACGACGTTCCTCGGTCGGCGCCGCCGGGCCTCGGATCGCGCCACGGGTGAGGCTGAGCACCGAGGGTGAGGTGTGCAAGAATTCGCCCCCATCTGCACGCGGGTGTAGCCTGCTTCTCGGCCGAACCCGACCACGCGCGAACACGCAACGGCCCGGGTGGACGCACCTTTTGCGGTCAGCGCAACCTTCCGCTTGGCTGCGCGTTATCTGCCCCATACCCCCGGAGAAATCCTGTCGAGGTCCCTATGAGCAAGTCCCCAGGACACCAGAAATGGCCAGATCACCAGGTGAGCGAGCGTCACCTCAAGGAGAAGGTTACGGTAAAGATAGACGACGAAGTTCTTGCGAACTCGGACGACGTGGTTTGTGTCGAGGAAGATGGTAATCCGCTGCGCTACTACTTCCCCCGCTCGGATGTGCGCATGGAGCTCCTGCAACCGTCTTCGACGACTACCGAGTGCCCCTTCAAGGGAGTCGCCCGCTACTTCAGTGTGAGCGTGAACGGCCAGCTGCTCAAGGATGCCGCTTGGAGTTATGAAGAGCCCTATGACGAGCATCCTGACTTGAAAGGGCGGGTGGCATTCTGGGAAGAGAAGGCCCCGGCGCTCTCGATGACCGTGGACGCATAGAGCCTCTGCTGCTGATGTGTAGAGCGCGCGTTCGACATTCGGGTGCCTTTCAATGGCGCCGCAAGCGTCTAACTGCCCGCATCGCTGGTTGCAGCGTGCGCGGTCCTAGTCACTCAGATGGACTATGACAGCAAGCGCAAGAATCAGCAGCGCCGCCAACAGACTGCCCAGCACCAATCCAACTCGTAGCCGCCACTCACGGCGTTGCGCCCGCATCATCTCTTCGATTAGCAGGAGCGTTGGATGAGGCTCCACCTCGCCAGCTCTTTCACCGGATTGCTTCATCGCTCTTCCGCACACGCTCTCCGCGCGTCCTCATAGTAACAATGAGTCTCGCGCGCCGCGGTTCCACATGTCATAAGCCTGTGGTTTTGTCTTGGTTCAGGTACAAAGTCCGTAGGTCCTTGGTCGCGCTGTGTGTCGCCAAACAGCGTATGCCGTGACTTGCATTCGCCAGCCCGTTTCTGAACAATCCCCGCAACGCAAGTAACCTCGAAAAACCGACCCAATTGAAAACATTACTCAGGACCTATTCGGTGGCCGCTGTGACGGCGGCACTTCTGGCGGGCTGCTACACCACCAATCCCTACACGGGTGAGCGACAAATCACCAAGACCAGTGCGGGCGCGGGGATTGGCGCGCTCGCTGGAGCGGTGACCGGGATGTTGACCGGAGGCGACGCGCGCGCTCACCGCAAGAATGCGCTCATCGGTGCGGGTATCGGGGCGCTGGCCGGCGGGGCCATCGGCAACTATATGGATCGGCAGGAGGCCCAGCTGCGCGCCGAGCTGCAAGGGACCGGTGTGAGCGTGGTACGCAACGGCAACGACATTACCTTGAAGATGCCCGGTAATATTACTTTCAACACAGACAGCGCGGAGGTGAAGCCCGACTTCGACAAGGTGCTCAATTCCGTCACGCTGGTGCTGAAGAAGTATGACAAGACGATCGTGGAGGTCGCCGGACACACCGACAGCACTGGCTCGCCTCAGCACAATCAGGCGCTGTCCGAGCGCCGCGCCACATCGGTTGCGCAATACCTCGAAGCGCAAGGCCTCGATAGCCGGCGAGTCATGACCGTGGGTGCCGGCGAGACTCATCCCATTGCGACCAACAGCACCGCGGAAGGGCGACAGGCGAACCGTCGCGTGGAGTTGACTCTCGAGCCGCTCACCGCTGGCTGAGCCGAGCGGCCGATCACGCCGCCGTAAGGCGGGCCCGCGTGCATACTGGAGCGGGGCGCGCCCGATGGCCGTGGGCGCGAGCGGGGGTCAAACCGCCCGGCGGAGCGGTCCATTCGTGATACGCTTCGCGTTCCATGAGAGCAGCTGCTGGAGTCCGGCTTTGGCGCAGCCTGCCGCTGGCCTTCGCGCTGGCGGGAGTCGCAGCGGCTGCGCACGCGGGCGAATACATCAAGTCGTATGCCATAGCCGGCCGCGCCAACGTCCGCATCTCCACCGATGACGGTAACGTCCGCGTCGTCACCTCGGACGCCAAACAAGTCGATTTTCGGGTGAAGTATGACCAGTCACCTTGGAGACTGGGATTTGGCTCGCAGCCGCACGTCGACTCGGATCGGAAGGGCGATGTCATCGAGTTGAACGCGCGTGCCGGGTGGCAGATCGGCGTCGGTATCGGTGGGGCGCAGATGACCATCGAAGTGCGCATGCCAAGGGATGGCGACCTGCAGCTCGAAACGCAGGATGGGCGGACCGAGATCGCCTCCCTGAACGGGCGTGTGATCGCGCATTCCGTCGATGGTGGAATCCAGATATCCCAGGTGACCGGGACCATCGACATCCATTCCACCGACGGAGCCATCAAGGCCACGGCTCTCAAAGGCGACCTGAAATTGGAGACCTCGGATGGCTCGATCACCGGTTCCGATCTCGATGGGAGATGCAGCGCCCACACCAGCGATGGCGCCGTTCATGTCGCCGGACGCTTCGACTCTCTCGATCTGAAGTCGGCGGACGGTATGGTGACCGCGCGGGTTGAATCAGGTTCGACGATTTCCTCCACGTGGCACATCCGCAGCTCGGACGGAGCGGTCCGCGTCGCGCTTCCCAGCGACTTCAAAGCCAACCTCGATGCCACCACGAGCCACGGCAGGATCGCTGTCAATCTGCCCGCTGCGGCGAACGGTAGCAGCGGCAAATCGGAATTCCACGGTACCCTGAACGGCGGGGGACCCTCGGTGGTTGTCCACACGGACGACGGGGCGATAGATCTCAACGGGCTTTGAAGGTAATCAGCGGCCGTGACCCACAAGCGGGATATCGAAACCTTCGACCCCGCGCAGTTGGACAGCGGATTTTACGAGAATCCATATCCGATCTACGCGGCGCTGCGTGAGCTGGACCCTGTGCATCGCTGCCGCGATGGCACCTACTTCCTCACCCGTTACCTCGACCTGGACGCGATCTATCGCGATCGCAGGCATTTCAGCTCGGATAAGAAAACGGTTTTCGCGACCCGGTTTGGTTTGGGCGCGCCGCTGTACGAGCACCATACCACCAGCCTGGTCTTCAGCGATCCGCCTTACCACACAAGGGTCAGACGCATCATTGTCGGTGCGCTGACGCCACGGACATTGCAAGACATGGAGCCCGGCGTGGCCCTGTTGGTCAAAGATCTGCTCGATCGGATGGAAGCCAAGGGCCGGGTGGATCTGATCGAGGACTTTGCCGCGGCTATTCCAGTGGAGGTGATTGGAAACTTGTTGCGTGTTCCACGGGCGGATCGCGGGCCGTTGCGGGCCTGGTCCTTGGCCATCCTGGGGGCTTTGGAGCCCGTATTGACGCCGGAGCAGCGCGCCGCGGGTGATCGCGCGGTGACCGAGTTTACGGATTATTTGCGGCAACTCATCGCCGGCCGGCGCAACCGTCCGCTCGAGGATGATCTCCTGAGTCGCTTGATCCGGGAGGAGGACCTGAGCGAGGCCGAGCTATTGCACAACTGCGTGTTCCTGCTCAATGCAGGTCACGAGACGACCACCAATCTCATCGGGAACGGCTTGCACCTGTTGCTGACTCATCCCCGGCAACTGCAGCAACTGCGGGATACACCCGATTTGATCGGTGCGGCTGTCGAAGAATGCTTGCGCTTCGAAAGCCCAAACCAGCTGGGCAACAGATTAGTCATCGAGCGTGTAGATGTGGGCTCCGTGGAGCTCGAGCCGGGCGCTTACCTGACACTGTGCATTGGCGCTGCCAACCGCGACCCGCGCGAATTCAGCGATCCGGAGCAGTTTGACATCACCCGCAAACCAAACCGTCATCTGGCATTCGCCGCGGGTGCGCACGCCTGTGCCGGCATGTCAGTCGCCCGCCTAGAGGCTCAGGTGGCGCTGTTGCACATGGCGCGCCGTTTTCCCGACCTGCAACTCGCCGGCATTCCTGTTCGTGCCGGACGGGCGCGTTTCCGCGGTTTCCGTTCCCTGCCCGCCAGCATCGGGTAACCGCCCACTCACGCCGTTTCCGTGTTACGGGCTAGAACCCGGGGTCGGTGTTTTGCGACTCACCTCAGCCGAATCCATGCCTGACTTCAGGGACCGGCCGAGTTGCAGGTACTCGCAGCCCATCAACCCCAGGGGAACGCCACATGAAGAAGCTCAAGCGCCAGCTGATTTTTGCGATTTTGACAGCCACCCTCTGCATGGCCAGCTATGCCGAGCCTGACAGTGACGATTTTGCCTATAAACAAACCAACCTGGTGTCGGACGGCTTCGTGTCGGCGGCTACGCCCGACATGCATTTGAAAAACCCGTGGGGTATGGCGGCATTTCCGGGCGGACCCTTCTGGATCGCCGACAACGGCACTGGCGTCTCGACACTCTATGATGGTGCAGGGCATATCGTGCCGTTGGTTGTAACGATTCCGCCCCGGAAGGGCTCGGCGGCCGGCACGACCGCCACTCCAACGGGCATGGTCTGGAATCCGAATGGTCAACAGTTTCTCGTGGCGCCGAAGCTCGCCGCCTTGTTTATTTTCGCGACCGAGGATGGGACGATCTCCGCCTGGAATCCTAACGCCGATCCGAACGCGATTCTCGAAGTCGACAACTCGGAGGGCGGCAGCGGCGCGGTCTACAAAGGTCTGGCGCTGGCCACGAACTCGACCGGCGTGTTTCTGTATGCCACCAATTTCAGGGGCGGCACCATTGACGTGTTCGATTCCAAGTTCCAGCCGGCCAAGTTGTCCGGCTCATTCAAGGACCCGAGGATTCCCTGGGGTTATGCCCCGTTTGGCATTGCACTGATCGACGGTAATCTGTTTGTGACCTACGCCTTGCAGGATGCCGCCAAACATGACGATCAGAGTGGGCCGGGCCGCGGGTTCGTCGACGTGTTCGACACGGACGGGCATCTGATCAGGCGCTTCGCGAGTCGCGGGGTACTCAATTCGCCTTGGGGAATTGCGCGGGCGCCTTTGAACTTCGGCCCCGCCAGCGGCGACATTCTGGTCGGCAACTTCGGCGATGGCCGGATCAGCGCTTTCGACTCGAACGGTGAATTTCGCGGGCAGCTGCGCAATCCCAACGGTCGTGCCGTCAGCATCCCCGGGTTGTGGTCGATCGCCTTCGGCTTCGAGTCAGGCGCGACCCCCAATTTCCTTTATTTCACGGCCGGTTTGAATGACGAGGCGGACGGCCTGTTTGGCTCGCTGCAACCGGTGTTTGCGCCGGATCACGATCGCGACGATCATTGAGCCTGCTCGGCTCGAGCGATCGGCGCACGGGGCTCACCGGCCCAGCCGCCGCCAAGTGCTTTGATCAACGCCGCGTAGTCCTGCAACGACTCCTGCGCCGTGTTGATCCAGGCCTTGTCGGCGGCCGCGTAGAGCGATTGAGCCTGGAGGACGGATATCCGATCGTCGTCGCCAGCCCGGTAACGCTGCTGCACCAACTCGAGTGCGGTCGCGCTTTGCCGGCGAGCCGCGGCGCGCTCTTCCAAAGCGCTCCGCGCTGCCGCGTACCGATTGACCGCCGTCTCACTGTCGGCGAGTGCGCCGAGCACCGCCTTCTCGTAGCGGGCCGCCGCGGCATCGGTACGCGCGTTCGCCGAGCGGATCCGCGCGCGAATGCTGCCGCCGGCGAAAATCGGCCAGCGTAACGAGGGGCCGATGTTGTAGTAGGTGCTAGCGCTCTGCGCCAGATCGCCAGCACTTCGTGCCTGCTGCCCCAGCGAGCCCACGAGTGACAAGCTGGGGAAGAGGTTGGCTTTCTCGACGCCCACATCGCTGGTGGCGGCCGCCAGGTCGGCTTCAGCTGCCTGGATATCCGGCCGGCGGCGCAAAACATCGGAGCGCAGCCCTACGGTCACGGAAGCGGGCGGCACCGGTAGGGGCGCGCTGCTCGCCCGCAGTTGGGTAAGCGACTCCGGCGGACGGCCGGTCAGTAGCGCCAAAGCATTGGCTGCCGCATACACCGAGGCGTCCAGATCCGCAGTCGCGGCGGCTGCATTGCGGGCTTGGCTTTCGGCACGCACATCGTCCAGATTGGAAGCTTCTCCGGCCTGGAATCGCTCATGGATCAACTGAGCAATCTCTTTCTGGGCTTGGCTCTCCTGACGGCCAGCGGCCAACATGGCCTGGCTGCCGCGTAGTTGCGCATAGGTACGGGCAACTTCAGCCACAATCTGCAGCAGGGTTTCTTGCTCCTGTGCCGCGGCTGCCTGCATGCGATGACCCGCGCCCTCGATCGCCCGGCGCGTACCGCCCCACAGGTCGATCTCCCAGGAGGCATCGAATCCAACGTCATAGAGCGAGAACCGCCGATCGAAATGCGGTATCTGGGTTACCGGCAGCTCGCCGTTGGCCGACAACTCCTGGCGCGAGGCCGAGGCTGTCGCGTTGAGATCTGGCAATTTCCTGCCGGCAATGGCATCGCGCTCCGCGCGTGCTTGGCGCAAGCGCGCTTCGGCTTCACGCAGATCGGGATTGTGTGCCACGGCTGCTTCAATGAGGTCAGTGAGGACGGGATCCTCGAGGGAGCGCCAAGGCGCCGTGTCGATTGGGGAGGGTTCCGCCGGCACAGCCCAGTCGCCACCGGCGCCTGCGATCGTCGGGCGCTGATAGTCGGGACCTACCGTGCACCCTTGCACCGCGAGAATGCACGCGGTCAGGCCTACGAACATACAGTGACGGCGCATTGTCATTACTCCATGCGCGAGCGAAACAAGAGCGCGGACGCCGACAACGTCGCCACGCAGATGAGCGCAAGCGGCCAGCAGTTGTCGAGCACGTCACGAGCGGGCATGGCCTTGAGAAAGACGCCCTCGGTGACCTTCAGGAAGTAGGTTATGGGATCCAACTGTGCCACGACCTGCAGCCACGGAGGCATGTTGTCTACCGGGCTCGCATAACCGGAGAGCAGGACCATGGGGACGGCCACCAGGAACATGCCCAGAAACGCCTGCTGCTGGGTCGAGGCGACGACCGAGACCAACATTCCGACCCCCGTCAGAGCCAGTAGGTAGAAGAGCAGCGCGAAGTACAGCAGAGCGAGCGAGCCGGTCAGTGGCACCCCGAATACGAGTGGGATCAATATGACATACACCGTTGTCACGAAGATGCCTACCAGAACCGGCGGGGCCATCTTGCCGATCAGGATTTCTCCGACCCGCAACGGCGATACGAGCAGCTGATCATAGGTCCCCAGCTCCCGCTCCCGCGCCACGGACTGAGCCGTGACGGACAGTGCCGAAAGGGCTGCCATCACCGCGATGAGCGCTGGCATCGTGAACCAGAGGTAATCGAGATTCCGGTTGAACCAATGCACGATGATCGAGCCGCCGAGGCTCGAGGGTCCCGCTGCGTGGGTGACGCCGGCACCGACGCTGGCGGCGATCTGGTCAACATAACCGGAGGCGATCTGCGCCGCATTCGAACGGCGGCCATCGGCGATCATCCCGATCCGCCCGCTGCGGCCGCTGGCGATATCCGCGGAGAAGTGCGGCTCGAAACGCAACACGGCCAACACCCGTTGCCGGTCGATCGCGTGACGCACATCGGCTTCGGATCCGAGCGCCACGATCCGCCTTACGTTGGGGCTGCCCGCGAGACGCTGCAAGACTTCCTGGCTCCAGGGTCCCCCGTCGCGGTCGAGCACGCCGAGCGTCATGTTCTTGACCTCCAGAGTGGTGGCGAAGCCGAAGACCAGCAGCTGGAGGACGGGCGGTACGAGCAGAATGATGCGAGTGCGAGGATCGCGGAGGATGGCCCACAGCTCTTTGACGAGAATCGCCTTGACGCGGATGAGAGTCATGCGACTCTGCGCCTCGTGACTTTCATGGCGATGCCAAAGAAGAGCGCGCCGAAGCCGAGCAGGGCGGCCATGTTGGGCAGGTAAAGGCCCCAGTCGTCCCCGGCCAGGAATACCGTCTGCAGCTGCGGAATCAGATAGCGCGCCGGGACCAGGTAGGTGATCAGCCGGACGGGAGCCGGCATGGAATCGATCTCGAAGAGGAAGCCCGACAGCAACATCGTGGGCAGAAAAGCGGTGACGAGCGAGATCTGACTGGCCACGAACTGGTTCCTGGTGGCGGCCGAAATCAACAGGCCCTGGCCCAGCGCGGGCAGCAGAAACGCTGCCGAAATCGCCACTAGCGCGAGCGCGGAGCCGCGAAACGGGACGCCGAACAGGAAGACCGCCAGCAAGGTGCACAACGTCATGGAGCACAGGGCGAGAACGAAGTAGGGCACCACCTTCGTGATGATGAATTCCCCCATGCCGATGGGGGTTGCCATGAGTCCCTCCAGCGTGCCGCGCTCCCACTCACGGGCAACCACCAGCGCTGTGAGCAAGGTGCCGATCATGGTCATCACGACCGCGATGGAGCCGGGCACGAGAAAGAAGCGGCTGGTCAATTCCGGATTGAACCAATAGCGGTGGTCCACGGAGACGGGGCGTGCGGGTAGCGCTCCGGGCGACACGCGTCCCTGCTCGACTGCGCGCATGGCGACCCAGTTGTCACGAACGCCTTCGGCGTAGGCGGCTACGAAGCCGGCCGTGTTGGGAAGGGATCCGTCCGTGATGACCTGGATTGTGCCGGCGCCCCCTTTGTTGGTCTCACGGCCGAACCCGTCGGGAATGACGACGATACCTCGTACTCGCCCGGCTACCAGATCGCCTCCCAAAGCACGTACGGGGCCTGCTGCGACCACTTCGAACCAGCGCGACGCGACAAAGTCGTGTGCAAGGCTCGCCGCCGCCTGGCTGGTGTCGCGCTGATCGATACCGATCCGGGTGCGAGCGGTATCCAGATTCACTCCATAACCGAACAGGAATAGCAGCAGAAGGGGCAGTACGAAGGCGATCAGCGCCGTCGCGGGGTCGCGCAGAATCTGCCGCGTCTCCTTCGAAAAGAGCGCGATATAACGTCGCACGTTGGGGGGGAAATCGAGCTTCACGCCGCTTCCCTGTCGTGATTCGCGTCACTGGCCCGAATGAGCTCGATGAAGGCATCCTCCATCGTTGCGTTCTCGCGCCCCGCGCGCGCTTTCAGCTCATCCGGCGTGCCCGTGGCGATCTGCCGTGCCCTATAGATCAAGGTAGCCCGGTCGCAGTACTCGGCCTCGTCCATGAAATGCGTGGTAACCAGCACCGTCACGCCCTTGTCGACCAGGCCGTTGATATGTCCCCAGAACTCGCGACGCACGATCGGGTCGACCCCTGAGGTCGGCTCATCCAGAAACAGCACGGGCGGCTGGTGCAAGACCGCGCAAGCCAGCGCCAGACGCTGTTTGAACCCCAGCGGCAAGGTGCCGCTGTTTTCTTTGAGATAACGCTCGAGATGAAACACCGTTGCAGCCCGTTCGATCGCCTCCCGTGCCGCGTTGCCGGCCAGTCCGTAGGCGCCGGCGAAGAAATCCAGGTTCTGACGGACCGAAAGATCGCCGTAGAGCGAGAATTTCTGGGCCATGTAACCCAGAGACTGGCGCGCATCACCCTTTGCCTTGCGCAGATCGAAGCCGGCGACCGTACCGGTACCCTCGGTAGGGGTCAGCAGCCCGCACAGCATTTTGAAGGTTGTCGATTTGCCGGCGCCGTTCGGGCCGAGGAGACCGAAGATCTGGCCGCGGGGAACCGAGAACCGGATGTTTTCCGCCGCCGTGAACGTACCGAAGCGCCTGGTGAGCCCGTTGGCTTCGATCACCGGCCGATCTGTCGGTGGAATGATGCGGTAGCTCTGCGCGAGCGCCGAGGTCCCGGCAGGGCCGCCCCCCAGCAGAGCGACGAAAGCATCCTCGAATCGAGGTGGCGCTTCCTGCACCGGTGTGTCCTGCGGCGCACCCAGCTCCTCGGGTGTGGGACGAGCCGTTTTCGCTTTCAACATCAGCCTGAGCGAGTCACCTTGAATGGTGCCGTCCTCGATGGCCGGGTTATCCAGCGCCTGACGCAACAGCGCGCGCCGTTGGCTCTGCGGAGGACAAATGCGGAACACGCGATCTTGCAGCCCGGCAGTCAACTGCGCTGGAGGACCGGAATGCAAGCCGCGACCCTCATTGAGCAAAGTGACGGTATCGCATTTCTCCGCCTCATCGAGATAGGCGGTGGACCAGAGGACGCCAATACCCTCGCCGGCGAGCTTCTTGACCATGCTCCACAGCTCCCGGCGCGAGACGGGATCCACACCCACGCCGGGCTCATCGAGCAGCAATAGGCTGGGCGTACGCACCAGGGCGCATGCCAACCCCAGCTTCTGTTTCATGCCGCCGGAGAGCTTGCCCGCCAGCCTGTCGGTAAAGCGCTCGAGATCGGTGAATGACAACAAGCGCTCGAAGCTCGCCGCTCGCTCGCTGATGGGCAAGCCGCGTAGATCGGCGTAGAGCCGCAGGTTCTCCATCACCGTGAGGTCCTCATAGAGGCCGAAGCGCTGGGGCATATAACCGATGCGGCTGCGATCCGCCTCCGTCGCGGGGCGACCCAACACTTCGACCGTGCCGGCGTCCGCATCAATGAGGCCCGCCAGAATACGGATCAGGGTCGTTTTGCCGGCGCCGTCGGGTCCGACCAGTCCCGTCATCCGGCCGGGCAGGACCTCGATGTGCACACCATCGAGCGCCGGCTTGGGGCCATTGCCGAAGCGCTTCATCACTCCCTCAGCCTTGGCGACGACATCGCTCACGGAGCCGCTCCTTACCGCCGCTGTCGGTCGGCGGTCGCCGGGCGTGCGTCTGCAACTGTGACACTGACAGGCGCGCCTTGACGCAGGCCATCGTCCGGGTCGTCCACGATGACCCGTAGCCGATAGACGAGGTCTGTGCGCAGAGCGGCCGTCTCAACAGTCTTGGGCGTGAATTCGGCGGTCGGGGAGATGTAGCCGATCGTGCCGTGATAGGTCTTCGGGTTGCCGTCCGTAGTGACCTGTACGTGCATTCCCTGAGAAATGCGATGGAGATTGGGCTCGTCAACGTAAGCACGGATCCGCATAGGCCGATCGATCGTCAGGGTCAACACCGTTTCGCCGGGTTGCACGATCGCTCCGGGCTCACGTACTCGGGTCAAAATGGTCCCGCCGTTTGGCGCGCGCAGGACCGTGTCGGCGACATCGATATTGGCCTTGTTGTTTTGCGCCACCGCCTCGCGCTCTTGTGCCATGGCGGCCTCGATGTCCTCACGTCGCGCTCCTTCACGCTGCAACGAGAACGCCTGCTCCGCGATCGCCAGCTGCGCTTCCGCGCTGTGGTACTGCTCGAGGGTTGCGTCATAGAGTGCCTGGCTCACAGCGCCCGTCTTCAGCAGGGGAGTGCGCCGGTCGAGATCGGCTTTCGCGCGCACGAGCAGCGATTTACTTTCCGCGATGCGCGCGCGGGCCTCCCCGATGTCCTGCTTGCGGTTACCGTTGCGCAGTTTCAAAAGCTGGGCTTGCGCGACACCTACTTGCGACCCCGTTGTTGCTGCGACGGCCTCGTAGGGAGCGGCGTCCAGCCGCGCCAGGATCGCCTCGGCTGGAACGCGCTGGCCTTCCTCGAAGGGAATGCTCGCGATACGGCCCGGCACCCGAAAGCCGAGGTCGACCTGCCGGATATCGACGTTGCCACTCAACACGAGCCGCTGGTCCTCGTGACGGCCTACGAGTCCGAAGCCATGGGTCAACAGGGCTGCGATGACGAGCACCACGAGCGCGGTAATGGCGAGGGTCTTGCGGTTCATTCAGGGACTCCTGCGGCGGGCCGCTCCCTTGGTGAGGCGATCCAGAACGGCATCCAGGTGATCGCTGATGATTTCCTGAATGGTCTCGAGCTCGGTCGCGCCGATGGTCTTCCAACCGGCCCCGCGCAGGGCCGTCTCGCGAGCGACGCGGAAGACCAGGACCTGACCGAACAACGTAATGACCCGCACACGGGCTTCGCTTTCATCGAGCTTGCCGCCCGCGGCGACGCCAAGGAGCAGGGTCAAGCGCCCCAGCATGGGGGCCATCAACCGCTCGTAGATGCGGGAGAACGCCGCTGTCGGATCGGCCTGCTCGCGGACGATGAAGCGGGCCAGAGGGGCACTGTCGGCGCCGACCATGACGCTGGCGATGTGGGAGAAAATAGAGTGGAGCGTCTGTCTCGCCCGCGCGGGCGTGCAGCTCGGCTGGCAGGCGCGCTCCGCCTCAGCAATGGCGGGGCCGAGCAGTTTGCCCATCCGCTCGGCTATGCGCTCCGCGGTTGCCAGGTACAGGCCTTCCTTGCCGCCAAAGTGATACGTGATGGAGGACATGGGCGTTTCGGCGTCTTTCGCTATCGCCCGGGTACTGGCTCCATCGAGGCCATACCGGCCGAAGTGCTCGATGGCGACATCCAGCAGCCGAGCGTCAGTGTCTTGCGTGGCCATGGAACCAATTTCGTTCATTCGAACGAATTAGTCAAGCGGAACGATAGCGGCACGCGCGTGCCTTGCTGATAATCGTGCACACACGCGCGCAGGAGATGTGAGATGACCCTGAGACCCAGTTTTATATTCGACCTTGATGGCACGCTGGTCGATAGCGTCTATGAGCACGTGTTGGCATGGCAGGAAGCGCTCGATGCAGAGGGCATCGAGCTGTCGGTCTGGCGCATCCACCGCAAGATCGGCATGAGCGGTGGCCTGTTCACCAATCAACTGCTCCGCGAAACCCGGGTCGAGATCACTGAGGATCGGGTCGAGCGCCTGCGCCACCTGCACGCCCAGGCCTATCAGCGCTTCTCGGGCAAAATCCGCCCGCTGCCCGGCGCGCGAGACTTGCTGGACGCGCTCACCCATGCCGGCATTCCGTGGGCCATCGCCACGAGCGGGCGCATGGAGACCGCCGCCCAGAATCTGGCGGCCCTGGGTGTGGATGTCAGCACCACTGTGGTCGTCACGCGCGACGACGTGAAATACGCCAAACCCGACCCCGATCTGTTCCTCGCCGCCGCGGCCAAGTTGAATGTGCCCATCGCGACGGCGGTGGTTGTGGGCGACAGCATCTGGGACATGCTGGCTGCGCGGCGGTGTCAGGCCCTCGGTGTCGGTCTCTTGTCCGGCGGCTATGGTCTGGATGAGCTCGAGCGCGCGGGCGCATATCGTGTGTATGAGGACCCGGCAGACATGCTCGAGCACCTCGATGAGGTCGGCGGGCGCCGTTGAATGAGCTCCTGCAGCGCAAGTCAGCATTGTCTGACCTCGCTATCCAACAATTTCCGCTTTACAGATTTGTGGTGAGCGATTACCTTTGCCGCCACTTCAGGTCACAGGGCGGCATCGGTGGGTAGTAGTCACTACAGTGGAAGCGAGAACTGCGTGATCGCAGTGTCGACTCGAGCCCGCTAGCCTCCGAACGACCTTCGAGCGCTAGCGGGCTGCAAGCCTGGTTAGCGCTCTGGCGGCACTTCCGCCAGCTCACTCTCCAAAGCTCCCACTTTCGACGATTTCAGTCTCGCGGTATTCGGCACTGCAAACGCTCTCGCGCCTGCAGTGCCCTAAGCGCTGCGTGCGACGAAACCCACCCGGCCCTGCAGCGGTTCGGGAGAATAGAACATGGTCAAGCTCATCAGAGACATTGCGGCTCACCCCGGGGTGAAGCAATTGGGTCCCGGACTCGTGACCGGGGCGGCGGATGATGACCCGAGCGGCATCGCGACCTATTCGCAGGCTGGAGCCCAGTTCGGCTTCAACATGCTTTGGACCGTCGTCTTCACCTATCCCCTCATGGTTGGGATACAGATGGTGAGCGCGCGTATCGGTTGCATCACCGGCCGTGGGCTGGCGGCGAACATCAAGGCGGTATTTCCACGACCGGTTCTGTTCGGGATCGTCGGTCTGTTGCTAGTCGCGAACACCGTCAACATTGCCGCGGACATCGCTGCCATGGGACAGGCCATGAGCTTGCTCGTCGGTGGCTCCGCCCGTCTTTATTCGGTGCTCTTCGGGCTGCTCTGCCTCGGACTGCAGGTCTTCCTGCGTTATGAGAAGTACGTGGGCTACCTGAAGTGGCTGACTTTGGCGCTCCTGTCCTATGTGGCTGTGGTTTTTACCGCTCATGTACCGTGGGGAGAAGTACTGCGACAGGTGGCTTTCCCGACCGTCACGCTCGACCGGGATACCATCCTGACGGTCGCCGCTCTCTTCGGGACGACCATCAGCCCGTACCTGTTCTTCTGGCAGGCCGCGCAAGAGATGGAGGATCTCAAGTCCGGCCGCGCCGGTGGCACTGTGCTGCCACACGCCAGCCAGGTCGCGCGTGCGCACCTGCGGCGCATCCGCTGGGACACGCTTTTCGGCATGGGTTTCTCGAATCTCGTCGCGTTCTTCATCATTTTGAGCGCGGCGGTCACGCTACACGCAGCCGGCATCACGACGATTCAAACTTCGGCAGATGCAGCCGCGGCGCTGCGGCCGCTCGGTGGTCCGTTTGCCTTCCTCCTCTTCAGCCTGGGGATTATCGGCACCGGGATGCTCGCCGTGCCCGTTCTCGCCGGCTCCGCCGCTTACGCGGTGACCGAGAGCTTCGATTGGAAGACCGGCCTCGACATGCAGCTCCATGAAGCCAAGGAGTTCTATGGGATCATCGCCTTTGCGACGGTCGGTGGCGTGTTGCTGAATTTCACTGGCCTCGATCCGATCAGGGCCCTCCTGTGGAGCGCCGATATCAACTGCGTGATCGCCGTCCCCATCATGGCCGTCATGCTGCGTCTCGGAAGCGACCGATCCATCATGGGCTCGTTCGCCATCCGTTCCCAATTGCGCAACCTCGGGTGGGCGGCCACGACGCTCATGGGTGTGGCTGTCGGGGCCATGTTCGCAACCCTCTAAACTGACGAGGGGCCTGAGGCGTCGGGTGTCCGCAACTCGGCACGAATCCTGCGAAGCACTACCCTAAGTTGGTACTCGCGGGGCAGGCCCTGAAATTCACGATTGCAGCATCGCAGACCTCTCGTAGGCGAACCTCCGATGCCCTGCTCATAGCAACGCTCACGGCGCTGCTAGCCGACGCAGCCACGCACGCCAGTGACTTGGGGTCTGACGCCGCGCCGCTCAACCTTCAGCCCGCCGCAGCACCCTTCAATTCCCCCAACCCGAGCCCCGATCTCGCGTGGGGAAAAGGCAAATCCCACAGCTTCTGGATACCGGCAGCCGAGATTCCGGCTTTCCAGCTCTTGCTCAACCGGTTCGATCATTACGTGGAAGACTCGGCCAGCTATCCGTCGCCGATCACGAACTTCAGAACCAACCTGCACCGCTCGTGGGTCATCGACAATGACAAGTTCGCCACCAACCAGTTTCTGCATCCCTACCAGGGCTCGGTCTATCAGGGTTTCGCGCGTTCCGCGGGCCTGGATTTCTGGCAAGCCTCCGCATATACCTTCGCGGGGAGCCTGGTGTGGGAGGAGGCGGGTGAAAACACGGCGCCCTCCTTCAACGACCAGGTCGCAAGCGGGATCGGCGGCAATTTTTTCGGCGAGCCGCTGTTTCGGCTGGCCAGCCTGCTCCTGGAAGGGGATGGCAACGGCGGCAGCCCCAGCTGGTGGCGCGAGTTGGGTGCCACCATCATCTCCCCTCCGACCGGCTTCAACCGCCTGGTCTACGGCAAGCGCTTCGCCCCGATTTTTCCCAGCTTCGATCCGGCCGTGTTTACCCGCATCGATCTCAGCGGCAACATCAGTACGCGTTACCGTTCAAACATCAATGTCAACGCCGATCCGAGCGCGCCACCGGCGACACAGACCCTCAAGCGAGCGGCAGGCGTCGCAAACCTGACAGTGGCCTACGGGCTGCCCGGAAAGCCGGGTTATACCTATGACCGGCCCTTCGATTATTTCAACCTCGATCTCGCCTTCGATACGGCGAACACGGTCGAATCCGTGTTCAGCCGTGGGCTCGTCTACGGCAATGACTATGAGCTTGGACCCAACTATCGGGGGGTCTGGGGCGCGTACGGCATCTACGATTATTCGGCTCCCAACATATTCCGTGTCTCGAACACCGCAGGTGCCTTTGGCAGCACCGCACAGTGGTGGCTGAGCCGATCCGTCGCCTTGCAGGGAACGGCCTTGGCCGGCGTCGGCTACGCAGGGGGCGGTGTCATTCGCGGCGCGGGCGTGACGCGCCCGAGCCCGCTGGGTGAGGGGCAGCGCAATTACCACTACGGCATCGCTCCCGAGTCCATCCTGGCGCTACGGCTGATTTTCGGGGATCGCGCCGCGCTCGATGCAACCGGCCGGGCATACTACATCAGCCGGGTCGGCGCTTCGGAAAGCACGGGAAGTGAGACAATGGAGCGACTCGATGTCGCCTTCACGGTACGCGTGTTTGGGCTCAACGGCCTGACGGTCAGATACTCGAAGTCGGTCCGGGACGGCCGCTATGTCGATCTGCCCGATTCACATCAGAGCGTCGCAACCATCAACATCGGCTATACGCTGCTCGGTCACGGGCGCTTCGGTGCGGTCGACTGGCGCTGATCCGCCCAGTCCGCGATTGCCACGACCACCCCGGCCAGGATGTCGGCGTCGGTGCGCCCACTGCGCGCCGGAACATGAAACGAGTGATCGGCACCTTCGAAAAGTTTCAACGTAGCGCGCGCGCCGAGCCCGTTCGTGACCCGTTCGAGCAAATCCAACGCGGCGAGCTCGTCACGAGTTCCTTGCAGAAACAACATCGGGATCTGCACATCGAGCAGGTGCTTGGCACGCTCGTCGGAAGGCTTCTTGGCCGGATGTAGAGGAAAGCCCAGAAACACCAAGCCGTGAACGCCTGCGAGCGGGCTTTCCGCTTGCGCTTGCGAGGTCATGCGTCCGCCAAAGGAGCGGCCACCGGCCAGCAGAGGAGCATCAGTGTGCCGCGCAGCTTCGCTCACGGCAGCACGCACAGTGGCATGACAAAGTTTTGGCGGATCTGGACGTTTCGAGCCGCGCTCCATGTACGGAAACTGGTAGCGCAGGGTCTCGATGCCTTGCGCAGCCAGTTGTGCGGCAGCGGCCTCGAGAAAAGGGTGGCGCATTCCCGCCCCGGCTCCGTGCGCAAGCACATAACACGCCCGCGCACGCTTTGCCGGCTGCCACAATCCGGACACTGCGAGGTTGCCCTCTATGGCGATGGTTAGAGCTTCAACCCCTTGCTTGCTCATCTCGCGCCCCACGCCGGCGCTGCCTAGCCGCCAAAATAATACGGCGCCAGCCCGCGCGCGCCGCCCGGATCCACCTCGAACAACGCCCCAGCCCCGGCCTCGCCCGGCTTACCGACCGCGGCGGAGGTAACAAACATACGATCGAGCCCGGCACCGGCAAACACGCAGTTGGTGATCTGCGAGACGGGCAGGGCAATCGCCCGATCCAACTTTCCATCGGGTGTAAACCGGCTGACCCGGCCGCCGCCCCAGTGGGCAATCCACAGCCCACCCTCCGTATCGACGGTCATGCCGTCCGGCAGGCCCCAATCCGCAGGAAACTGCAGAAACTGCTGCTTATCGCCCACCTCACCCCCGGGAGTGAGCGCGAAGCGATAGACGACACCGCGTCCGGTATCGTTGTGATAGAGAAACTCGTTGCCCGGGCTCAACACCGGCCCATTGGTCACGATATAACCGCTGTCGCAGCGCTGCACCGTTAGATCCGGGTCCAGACGATACAAGGACCCGGCCTCGATCTGGCAGCCACAATCCATGCTGCCGGCCCAGATGCGTCCCAGATGATCGACCGCCGCATCGTTCAGGCGGTTAGCGGGCAACTGCGGCTCTGGAGCGACCAGCCGGCGGCACACGAACGGATCGAGCGTCAGCTCGTGAAACCCGCTCTGCAACCCGGCGATGAATCCGGGCCGGTGCAGCCGCTCGACAACCCAACCGATTTTCTCCGGCATGCTCCACGAGCTGACCGTCTCATTCGCCAGCGACAGCCGATGCAGCGCCGGGGCCAGGATATCCACCCAGTACACCGCATTTTCGCGCACCGACCACCACAGCCCTTCACCCAGCTGATCGTGCACGGTCCTTTGAATGACTCTGTAGTTTGTCACGCTCGAGATTCCTGCATCCGGGGGCAGCCAGACTGTCAATGATTGTGACGCGGCACCCCGACCGTCTGCGCCAGCCGTTGATACTTCACCGCCCCTTCCAACACAGCCCCCGTGTCGAGCTGCGTGACCGCGGCGCGCTGCATTTCCTGCCACGGCGTCTGATTGGCCGGCGCGGGATAGCCACCCCGGGCCTGCAACTCCTGCCGCCGCGCCTCGAGCTCTTCTGCACTGATCAGCACGTTGGCTTCGCCCCGGCGCAGATCGATCCGCACACGGTCACCGGTCCGCAACAGCGCAAGCCCACCGCCTACCGCGGCTTCGGGCGAGGCATTCAGGATGGATGGCGAGGCCGAAGTCCCCGATTGCCTGCCATCACCCACACAAGGCAGGTCGTGGATCCCTTCCTTGATCAAATAGGCGGGCGCGCGCATGTTCACCACTTCCGCGCCGCCCGGATAGCCAATCGGCCCCGCTCCACGCATGAACAGGATGGTGCGCTCGTCGATCGCCAGTGCCGGATCATCGATGCGCGCGTGATAGTCCTCCGGTCCATCGAAGACCACCGCGCGCCCTTCGAACGCCTCCGGGTCCGCGGGGTTGGAGAGATACCGCGCCCGGAATTCCGGGCCGATGACACTCGTCTTCATGATGGCTGAATCAAACAGATTGCCGCGCAGGACCGAAAAACCAGCCCTTTCTTTCAAGGGCCGCGCGAATGGCCGGATCACCCGCTCATCCTCGATGCGCGCATGCCGGCAGTTCGCGCCGATCGTTTTGCCATTCACCGTCAGCGCGGACTCCTCGATCAAGCCTGCGCGGATCAGCTCTCCCAGCACTGCGGGCACGCCCCCCGCACGGTAATAGTCCTCACCCAGGTACTCGCCCGCCGGCTGCAGATTGACCAACAGTGGAATATCTCGCCCATATTGCTGCCAATCGTCGACGCTCAGCGGCACCCCGATGTGCCGGGCGAGCGCATTCAGATGGATGGGTGCGTTGGTCGAGCCGCCAATCGCCGTGTTGACTCGAATGGCATTGATGAATGCTGCCCGCGTGAGGATGTCGGACGGCTTGCGATCGGAGGCGACCATCGCAACGATCTCTTTGCCGGTGAGATAGGCGCATTCCTGTCGATCGCGATACGGCGCCGGAATGGCGGCGGACCCGGGCAGCGACATTCCCAGGGCCTCGGTGAGGCTGTTCATGGTGGTCGCCGTGCCCATGGTGTTGCAGTACCCGGTCGATGGCGCGGACGAAGCCACCAGCTTGATGAAGCCCTGCCGGTCGATCTCGCCCTTGGCGAGCATCTCGCGGGCTCGCCAGACGATCGTGCCCGAGCCCGTGCGCTCACCCTTGAACCAACCATTCAACATCGGGCCGACGGACAGCGCGATGGCCGGAATGTTCACCGTAGCGGCGGCCATGAGACAGGCCGGCGTAGTCTTGTCGCACCCGATGGTCAGGACGACGCCGTCGATCGGATAGCCGAACAGCAGCTCGACCAACCCCAGATAGGAGAGATTGCGGTCCAAGGCGGCGGTCGGCCGCTTGCCGGTCTCCTGGATGGGATGAACGGGAAATTCGAGCGCCAGGCCGCCGGCCTCGCGAATTCCCTCGCGCAGGCGTTCCGCAAGCACGATGTGATGGCGGTTGCAAGGCGAAAGATCGCTCCCGGTTTGCGCAATGCCGATGATCGGCTTGCCCGACTGCAGCTCTTCCAACGAGAGACCGAAGTTCATGTACCGCTCCAGGTATAGAGCAGTCATATCCGTGTTGGCCGGGTCATCAAACCAGGCACGCGAGCGCAGGGTAGGGCGGTTGGGCTTCGAGGCTGTCATCACTGCGATTTCCGGCAATTAATTGGCAAAGGGTACCATCTGGGGCCCGCGTCGCGTTTGCGATCTAGCTTGCGACGCGGGTGTCGCGCAAAGCGAGGTCGATGAGTTTCGCCATCGCCTGTTGCGCGCGCTCCGGCTTCCTGTCCCTGACCGCTTCGTACACGCTGATGTGATCCGGCACAGGATCGCGCGGCAGCGGCCGGCGCCGCTGTTTGAAAATAGTCGTCCGGGAGACCGCGGTCACGATGCCGCTGGTCAGCGATTCCAGGAAAGGATTGCCACTGGCGCTCAACAGTGTCGCATGAAATTGCTGATCGCCGGCACGCCCGGCTTCATCAGCCAGCGAATGGGTGGTCATGGCCTCGAGCGAGCGCTCCAGCGCTTTGAGATCCGCCGCGCTGCGCCGCTTGGCTGCCAGGGCGGCGGCCGAGGGCTCGACGATCCGGCGGAGCTCGAACAGCGCCGTGATCAGCTGCGGGTCGGGCTCTCCCGAAAATATCCAGATCAGGACGTCGGGATCGAGCAGATGCCACCGGTGCAATGCGGTGACGCGGGTACCGACTTTAGGCCGGGCTTCCACCAGGCCCTTGGCCGCGAGGATCCGCACCGCCTCACGGTAAGCCGTCCGTGAGACCTTGAACTGGTCACTCGCCTCGATCTCGTTGTCGAGCAGGGCACCGGGCTCGACCTGTCCGGAGACGATCAGGACTCCCAGGTGCTGCGCGATCGAGCCATGCAGTCGGAGGCGCTTCTCCGGGCTCTTGAGGGCGGGCAATTGGGATGGACGCGACATTCAGGGCTTATCGTCGAAGGGTGCTACCGAAATCTGTTTTGCCACCATGAAAATGTCTGCCACCAGTTGCAGCGGCCGTGCGTCGACGTCGCTCTCGCCGCGCTCGACCAACTGCCGAAACTGCTCATAAAGAGCGGCATATTCTGCATCAAGCGCGCCGGGCTCGGCAGGTACGGGATCCTCCCCCAAGGTCATGAGACCTCCGCCCGCGGAGAGCTTTACGGCGCCGGCGTCGGTATCGATATCGATGTTCCATTGCTGCGGGCCGGTCTCGCGGAAGTCGAAGGCGGCATGGATGGCAATATCCGTGTCGGTTGCCAGCTCGACGTCGGCTGCAATCGGGGCGCTCCTGTTGGCCGGAACGAACAGCTGTGCGGCGCACGGAAAGATCGGCTCCGGTATCAGCTTTGTCAGAATCGAAAGGGCATTCATGCCGGGATCGAACACGCCGAACCCGCCCGCTTCCCACAACCAGGCCTGCCCGGGATGCCAGCGACGTACGTCTTCTTTCCACGTGATGCGCACGCCGCGTATCTTACGCTGCTGCAACAGGCGGGCCGCTGGCTCGACGGCGCGCGCGTGTTGAGCATGCCAGGTTTGATAGAGCGAGCGGCCGGCGGCCCGGGCGTTTTGAACCAGGCTTTCCAGCTGGATTACGGAGCCGCACGGCGGCTTTTCCATCAACACATGACAGCCGCGGGCGAGCGCCAGGCGCGCAGCCTGGTAGTGCGCCTGGGGTGGGGTGCAAATAGCGACCGCATCCAACTCCGGCACGCCTGCCAGCATTTCCTCCAGACTTGAAAAATTGGCCACCCCCGGCGCTGCGTTATGGCGGCTCGCGGCGGCCACGAACCGGAAGGCCGGATGCGCCGCGAGCGCAGGAATGTGCTGATCGCGCGCGATCTTCCCAATCCCGACAATACCCATGCGAATCGGCGCCATCGACCACTCCACTCTTGATTACTCAGACAATACATGGTGAGCTACTGCCGAGCAACGAGTCCAGCCGGCACCGTAGCGGAAGTACAGATGGCAGCACCCTCCAGGAACGAACCTTACGTCATAGCCCTGACCGTCCTTGCCACCGTTTTCTTCATGTGGGGCTTCGTGACGGTGCTGAACGACATCCTGGTGCCGCATCTCAAAGCGGTTTTCTCCCTGAATTATGGCCAGTCGCTGCTGATCCAGTTCGTGTTTTATCTGGGCTATCTGCTGATGTCGGTACCGGCGGCCAAGCTGCTCGAGCGCCTGGGATACAAGTCCTCGATTGTCACGGGCCTGCTGGGCATGGCGGCGAGCGCGCTGCTGTTTGTCCCGGCCGCCGCGCTGGCTTCCTTTGGTGTTTTCCTGCTGGCGCTGTTTCTTCTGGCGAGCGCCATCACGCTGTTGCAGGTGGCCGCGAATCCTTACGTCGCCGTCATCGGGCCGGCGGCAACGGCCTCCAGCCGCCTGAATCTGGTGCAGGCCTTCAATTCCGCCGGCACGACGTTGGCGCCGATCTTTGGAGGCGCGCTCATTCTCGCTCGTAGCACGGGAGGTACCGCCGCAGGCGGTGAGGTCGCTTTGAGCAGCGCGCAACGGGCCGCGGACGCGCAAGCCGTCGAGCTCCCTTATGTCTTGATCGCGATCGTGCTGGTTGCCCTGGCGCTTCTGGTGCGACAGGTGCGCATGCCCGATCTGGCCGCGGAGAACCGCCGCGCGGCGCAGGAGGAGCGCAAGCGCCATAGTCTCTGGCGCCATCCCAACCTGGTGTTCGGAGTGCCGGCGATTTTCATCTATCTCATCGCGGAAATCGGCATCGGGTCGACCCTCGTAAACTTCATCTCGCTGCCGCAGATTGGTGCCATGAGTCATGCGGATGCCGCCCGCTACCTGGCGATCTTCTGGGGCGGCGCAATGACCGGCCGCTTTCTGGGCGCGCTGCTCATGCGCAAGGTCAGCGCGGAGCGCGTGCTGGCGGCGGTCAGTGTTGGCGCGCTGGTGTTGACTTTGCTCGCGGTGACCACGAAAGGGCCGCTGGCCATGTGGTGTCTGATCGCTGTCGGCCTGTGCCACTCGGTCATGTTTCCGACGATCTTCACGCTCGGTATCAGAGGGCTCGGCGCGTTGACGGAGGAGGGGTCTGGACTCCTCATCATGGCGATTGCCGGTGGCGCGCTGTCAGCGTTGCAGGGTGTGATCGCGGACCGGGTTGGGTTGCAGTTATCCTACCTGTTGCCCGCCGCGTGTTATATCTACGTGCTGTTCTATGCCGTGTGGGGATGCAGGGTGCGCGAAGAGCTGCCGAAAGAGGAGCTCACTGCGAACACCACCACTTCCTGACGCGGCCTTCCTGGTGAGGGTCTGCCGTCCTAGCGCCGGCCCGCCGTACCGCGCTTCTTCCGCATCGAGTCGATCCGTCGCACCCCGATGTCGATCGTCTTCAGCATTGCCGCCGCCGCGGCGTGCTCGTCACGGACCTCGATGGCATCTACGATCGCCGCGTGACTGTTCACCGTGACCTCGTGATCGTGAGCGTCGTCGATCGGCGAGCTATGTGAGAAGGGCGCCGCGAGAGCCGCCTCGATCACACTCGCCATGGAGCGCAGGAGCGGATTTCCCGATGCAATGGCAATGGCCAGATGAAAGTCGAGGTCCGCTTCGGCGAAGCTCTGACGGGAATGGCCCGAGCTTCCCATCTCGTGCACTATTTCGCGCAGGTGCGCGATGTCGGTGGCCGTACGGCGTTGCGCAGCGAGGGCCGCGGCAGCCGGTTCCAATGCGCGGCGCACCTCGGTCAAGCTGCGCATGAAATCATCATCCAGCCCGATGCGCACCCGCCAGACGAGCACATCGACATCGAAGTAATTCCAGTGCACGGGGTCGCGCACCCGGGTGCCGATGCGGGTTTTCGAGACTACCAGGCCCTTGGCGGCGAGCGTCTTCATCACCTCGCGCATGACGGTCCGCGAAACCTGGAACCGGGCGATGAGGTCCGGCTCGGCCGGCATGTTGTCGCCCGGACGATGGATGCCGCGCAGGATCTCGGTGCCGAGGATCGTGGCAATCTGATCGTGGCTCGACAGAGCCCGGTCCACCGCAAGCCGGCTTAGCCGGGGAACCAGGCGAGGAATGGGCTCCCGCTGTAGGGGAGGCGAGGAGTGCTCGACCGCGTCGGCCATAAAAGCCCTTTCAGCTTAAGCAGCGGAACCCGCTAGTAATATAATAGTACTAATTCGGGCTCCATGCACCACTCACGTGCAAGCGAGCGGCGGCATGCCTGCTCATGGTGCCGCAGCGGGCGAGCACACGCTCAGAATTCGGTCCACTCGCCATCGCCACCGTTGCCCGCCGCAACTTTGGCCGCCCCCGCCCGGCCCGCGGTTGCTGCCGACGCTGCGGCGGTAGACGTTCCCCGCGCTGGGGCTGGAGGTGTCCCCCTCGCTGCGCGAGGCTTATCGCTCCACGGACGACCCGCCTTACGGCGCTCCGGCTTGGGGGTGGGGCGCGATTCCAACGCACGGCTCGACACGGCGGCTGTGGAGTATGCCCCTCCGGTGTGTGCCGCCCCGCCTGTACCACCCGCAATCTGATAGTTGGCCATCATGCTGTCCAGACGCTGAGCCTCTTCACTCAGTGCCTCCGCGGCGGACGCGGCTTGCTCAACCAACGCGGCGTTCTGTTGAGTCACCTGATCGAGCGAAGTGACTGCCTTGTTCACCTGGTCGATCCCACCGGCCTGCTCCTGACACGCGGCAGCGATTTCCGCCACGATGTCGGTTGCCTTCTTCACAGCCGTGACAATGTCGGACAGCGATTGCCCCGACTGGCCCACGAGCTTCGAGCCGTGCTCAACCCTGGCGACGCTGTCCTGAATGAGTGTTTTGATCTCCTTCGCGGCGGCGGCGCTACGCGAGGCGAGCGTGCGTACTTCAGCCGCGACGACCGCGAATCCGCGCCCCTGCTCGCCAGCCCGAGCCGCCTCGACCGCAGCGTTCAGCGCGAGGAGGTTGGTCTGGAACGCAATCTCATCGATCACCCCGATGATGTCGGCGATCTTGTTGCTCGCCTCGTTGATGCTCGCCATCGCGGCCACGGCCTCCGAGACGACTGCACCGCCTTTCTCGGCCTGTGCACGGGCGGCCGCCGCGAGCTGGTTGGCCTGCGCGGCGTTGTCGGCGTTCTGTTTGACAGTGGATGTCATCTCCTCCATCGAGGAGGCCGTTTCCTCCAAGCTCGAGGCCTGCTCCTCGGTACGCTGACTCAAGTCGGTGTTGCCTTTGGAAATCTCGTCCGTCCCGGAACGCACGGCCTCGACCGCCGAGCGGATCTGCGCGACGATGTCGGTCATGCCCTCGGCCATCGAGTTGATCGCTTGGCTCAGCGACAGCAGATTGCCGGACTTGCCCTGCGTAGCAATACGGCGGGTCAAATCGCCCGCCGCCGCGGCCTGCGCCAGAGCGCGCACTTCCTCAGTCGTGCGGACCTGCTCGGTTACATCGGTTGCGAACTTGATGACTTTGCAAGCTTTTCCCGAGGCGTCGAGGACGGGGTTGTAACTGGCCTGCAGCCACACTTCCCGGCCCCCCTTGCCCAAGCGGCGATACTGGCCGGCATCGTACTGTCCGGAGCGCAGCTTTTCCCAGAACAGCCGATACTCCGGGCTGTTTGCCTCGGCGGGGTCGATGAACAGGCTATGATGGCGGCCGCGGATCTCTTCCAGGGAGTAGCCGACGGCACTCAGGAAGTTGGCGTTGGCCGTTTGGATGGTGCCGTCAGGGTTGAACTCGATGATTGCAGTGGATTTGCCGATGGCGGCGCGCAGGTGACCCTCATCCTCGCCGGAACCGCTCGCCTTGTCGGCCCGGGTTGCGCGGTCCGCCTGCAGTTGCGCCACAGAGGCGAGCAGGCTGGTCGTGTCGCCGATCCGGCATGTTATATTTCCCGAAACGGTGCCCGCTGCGACCTTGCGCGCAATCTCGGCTACGTCGGCTGGCTCGCCTCCGAGTGTCTCCTCCAGCCAGTGAGCGGTCCGCAATCCAACGAAAATCAGTGCCGCCAGCGACACCACGGCGATCCCGGCCGAAAGCATCAGTGCGTGCCCGCGAGCGCTCGTGCCGACGTCCCCCACCAGGAGGACTGGCAGCAAGATGAGACTTGCCGCCGCTATACCGATGAGCACCGCGAGCCGGGCCTTCACAGTTATCGAATTGTTTTCCAAGAGTCTTCCCCTAATGGGCTTGCAGATGGCCGTGTCAGTGCTCGCTTTAGCGGCTGAGTGTGGGCCCGCCTCAATGGGGCGATTGAGACCTTGGTCCCATTTTTGGCACTCCTGCGTATCTGCGCGTAGGGGGCTGATGCTCGTCTGCGCCGTCGCCTGCATGCTGTCTCTCTTTGATGCCGCGCCCGCGTACGCGCATTCCGACGATGGGGCCTCGACAATGCCCGAGCGAGCTCGATGGAAATCCCGGGCATTGCGGACAACCATCACCCGCGATGAATGGGGTATCGCGCACGTCAAAGGTCGAAGCGACGCGGACGCGGTCTTCGGCATGATCTACGCGCAGGCCGAAGACGATTTCAACCGCATCGAGGTCAATTATCTCGTGAGCCTCGGCCGGCTCGCGGAGGCCGAGGGCGAAGGCGCGATCTGGCAGGATCTGCGCCAGCGTTTGTTTGTCGATCCCCATCAGCTGCAAGCCGATTACCTCTCGAGCCCCACCTGGCTGCGAGAGCTGATGCGCGCCTGGGCCGACGGTCTCAACTACTATCTGGAGACCCATCCAAATGTCCATCCGCGCGTTCTGACACACATCGAGCCGTGGATGGCATTGAGCTTTTCAGAAGGCAGCATCGGCGGTGACATCGAGCGGGTCCCCTTGTCGCAGCTCCAGGCGTTCTACGACAAACATCAAGTCGCCATGACACCTGCCGAGCAGGGGCTGCGTTTCGTCGAGCCACAGGGCTCGAACGGCTTTGCCATCGCGCCCCGCCGGACCCGCTGCGGACACGCGCTGTTGCTGATCAACCCGCATACCAGCTTCTACTTTCGCTCCGAGCTGCAAATGGCGAGCGATTCGGGTTTGAACGCCTACGGTGCGGCCACCTGGGGGCAGTTCTTCATCTATCAAGGTTTCAACGCCAAAGCCGGTTGGATGCACACCTCCAGCGGCGTCGACAATGTCGATGAGTTCGTCGAAACCGTGACAGCCACAGCCGATGGCAAGCGTACCTACCAGTACGGCGCACAGTCCCGCCCGGTCACCACCGCGCAAGTCACATTGCGTTATCGCAAGCCGGATGGCTCCACAGCCGCCCGAACCTTTGACATTTACGCGACTAATCACGGCCCCGTCGTTCGCGAGGACTCCGCTGACAAGTGGATCGCCGTCGCATTGATGAATCGGCCCGTGGCGGCCCTGGAGCAGTCCTACCTGCGCACCAAGGCGATCGATTACGCGAGCTTCCTCAAAGTCGCGCACCTGCAAGCCAACTCCTCGAACAACACGGTGTTCGCCGACTCCAAGGGCGAGATCGCCTATCTGCACCCGCAGTTCGTTCCGGTGCGGGACGACCGCTTCGACTACCGCAAGCCCGTCGCAGGCAGTGATCCCGCCACGGACTGGAAAGGGTTGCACACGCTCGACAGCCTGCCTCACGTACTGAATCCCTCCAATGGCTGGGTCATGAACGTCAACGACTGGCCCTGGACGGCGGCGGGCGCCGACAGTCCCAAGGCGGCCGATTTCCCACGCTACATGGATGAGGTGGGCGAGAATCCACGCGGCACGCACGCTTTGCGTGTGCTCGACGCCCAACGGGATTTCACACTGCAGAGCCTGATCACCGCAGCGTTTGATCCGTATCTCACCGCGTTTGCACGCAACCTGCCGCCGCTGATCGCCGCCTACGACCACTTGCCGCCCACCGATCCATTGCATGCAATACTTGCCGAGCCGATCCGGTTGCTGCGGAGTTGGGACTACCGTTGGGGGCTCGACTCGGCAGCGACCTCGCTGGCGGTCTTCTGGGGAGAGGCGCTCTGGGAAAAAGCCGCGCAACCTGCCAAGGAAGCCGGTAGACCCGTGTGGGACTACATGGCGGAGCGCACAACGGATGCGCAAAAACTCGCAGCTCTCACGCAAGCCACCCAGCACCTGACCAGCGACTTTGGCAGCCTGACCGTCCCCTGGGGCGAGATCAATCGCTTCCAGCGCAACGATGGGGCGATAGTGCAGTCCTTTGACGATTCCAAGCCCAGCCTGCCGGTGCCCTTCACGTCCTCGCAGTGGGGCTCGCTGGCATCGTTCGGGGCGCAGCGTTATCCCGGAACCCGGCGATACTACGGGACGAAAGGCAACAGTTTCGTGGCGGTCGTCGAGTTCGGCCCCAGGGTGCGCGCGTTTGCGGTCAGCACGGGCGGTGCGAGCGGGGATCCCACATCAACACACTTCCTCGATCAGGCGCAGCGCTACATCGAGGGTAATCTGCGCCCGGTGCACTACTACGCAGCCGACATCGCGGCGCATGCCGAGCGACGCTATCACCCCGGGCAGTGACTCGTCTGTAAAACCCGCAGTAAAATACAATGATGCGCCTACCGTATTTTCTCGTTGCTCTTCTGTTCCTCGGAACCAGTTTGGCCGCGCAACCCCAGGCATCCCGGGCCAGTGCGCACGAGGGCGGCTATCTGACCGGCCACGAAGTTGACTTCCGGACCGTGCTCGGACCGCCGCCGCAGGCGGATTCCCGCGCCGACCGGGCTGATGAGGAAATGGTGAGCGCCTACCAGGATGTTGACGAGGCACGCTGGCAGATGGCCAAGCTCGACGAGCAGCAGCTCTATCCTCGCTTCGTCGCAGCCTTTGGCCGGCCTATCGATCAAGCGTCTTCCCCCGCGTTGGTGGCGCTGCTTGATCGCGCCTTGCGGGATGTGGACGTGACAGCAGCCGCTGCCAAGGATCACTTTCAGCGTCCGCGACCCTTTCAACGCATGCATCTGCAGCGTGTTTGTGACAAAAACGATGCCCCGGAGCCCGAGGAGCATCCGATGCACGGTGCGTCATATCCGTCCGGCCATAGCACGCATGGCTGGACGGTGGCCATGATTCTCGCCCGCGTCGCTCCGGAGCGCGCCAACGCGCTGATGATGCGCGCTGAAGACTATGAAGAAAGCCGCCTTGTCTGCGGCATGCACTTCCCGACGGATGTGGAAGCCGGCCATGTGGTCGCGGCCGCGGTTGTAGCTCGTCTGGATGGATCAAAAGCTTTTCAGGCTGATGTGGTGCGCGCGCGGCGGGAATACGCCGGCAAGCTGCGGTAGCCGCCTCGGTCGGCGCATGAAGCGGCGAACCGCCGCTTCAACCAACATAACGGGCTATCACCATGCAGACCACCGTGATGGCCAATAGACCGGCGGCGATTCGCTGGGCCAGGCCAGGCGAAGATCTGCGGAGCATGCCCTGCACGGCGGCGGCAAGGATTGCGCAGACCGCGCCTGTGGCAAGGGTCTTTTCCATTGGGCCGGCGTTACCGCGGTGCAGAATGCCCCAGAGTCCCATTCCCGCCAGAACGGCCAGGGTCGCGGCTCCCATCTGGGAACGGAACAGCTCGCCGCTGGCGGCCGCTCGGGTGCGGGCCAACAGGAAAGTCGAGCCCGCCCAGAACACGCCGGCCAGCGCATGCACGGCAATCAAAACAACAATCAGGATCTGCACTGCCCATCTCCCAGGGTTTCTTCGGCTGCAAATGACTATACTGCATGTATAGTTGAATGCTGGGTGCGCCGAAGCAAAATCTGATGAATTCGCGCAGTTATGTCAGCCCCAGGCGAGACGCGTCGGCGGCGCGGACGCGGCAGCGGCTCCTGCGCGCGGCTGCGAGGCTGCTACGCTCCCCGCAGGGCTTGCGCGCCTTGTCGCTGGATTCAGTGGCCCGCGCGGCGGAGGTGTCGCGGCTCACTGTGTATAACCAGTTTGGATCGCGCCGAGGGTTGCTGGAAGCGGTCTTCGACGAGCGTGCCGAACGAGGGGGGCTACACCGCATTCCGGAGGCGCTAGCCGAGCCCGATCCGCGAGTGGGCGTCGCACGTCTCATTGAGATCTTTTGCGCCTTCTGGGACTTCGACCGCGAGCCGCTGGCGCGGCTTTTCAGTGCCTCGGTGGCGGACCCGGAGCTCAGGCGCAGTCTGCGCGCTCGGAACGAGCGGCGTCGGAAGGTATTGGCGGTTCTGGTGGGGCGTTTGGTAACGCGTCAGGAAGTGCGGGCAAAGGCCGCTGATAACCTCGTCGATGTGCTGTTTGCGCTCACCGCGTTTCCGATGTTCGCAGAGCTCGTTGAGCGCGGTCGTGATGGCGCAGCGGCATGCCAGCTGATTCAGATGCTGGCGGAAGGCGCGCTGGCGGCGAGCCGGTGAGCGTCACGCTTTGATCAAGACTCTTCGAGCGGTTCAAGAAGTTTCCGGAGTAGATCGGCGAGCTCGGCGCGCTCCTTGCGCGTGAGGGGCGCGAGAATACGGTTCTCGGTCTCGAGGTGATCTGGCAACGTCTCCTTGATCAGCGTGAGCCCCCTCTGCGTCAGTGTCACGTCCACGCCGCGTCCGTCTGAGTCGCTCGGACTGCGCTTCACCAGTCCGCTTTCTTCCAGGCGATCCAGCCGTTGCGTGATCGCACCCGAAGTCACCATCGAGGCGCGCATCAGCGCTAGCGGCGTCAAGCGGTGCGGAGGACCGGCACGGTAGAGAGTTGCGAGCACGTCGAACGACGGCCGATCGAGCCCGTGGGCGGCGAACGTGCGGGTGAGCTCATCACCCATCAGGCGCGCGAGCCGCGAGATACGTCCCACGATCCCCATGGGCGAAACGTCGAGGTCCGGTCGCTGTGTCCGCCATTGGTCGAGTATGAAGTCGAGGTGATCTGCCATGTCCTGCCTCTGGCCTCGCGCCGACCCGAGCCTCAAACGGGAGCTCCGGGGTGCTGGCCGTGTATCGCACTGGACTCTAGCAAGTAGCTTAGTACTAAGATAGTATAGTTTAGCGCTAAGATACATGACTGAAGGGCGGCGCATTCAGGGCACGCTCGAGGAGTTTGACATGAGATTCATCTGTGAAACCTGTGGTACGGAGTATGGAGACACGATGGCGCCGCCGGCGGTTTGCGCCATCTGTGCGGATGAGCGCCAATATGTACGGTGGTCGGGACAGCGCTGGACGACGCACGCTGATCTTGTACGGACGCATTCGGTTCGCATACAGGACGAGAGTGGGATTACAGCGCTCGGTTTGTCACCGGATTTCGCGATCAACCAGCGCGCGCTCCTCGTTCCAACTGAGAGTGGCAACATCCTGTGGGAGTGCCTGAGCGCGGTGACGGCCGAGGCCGTGGCGGCGATCCAGGCCATGGGAGGCGTCCAGCGCATCGTCATTTCGCATCCGCATTTCTATGCCGCGATGGGGGAGTGGAGCGATGCGCTGGGGGGCGTCCCTATCCTGCTACACGAGGCGGATCGGGACTGGGTGCAACGGCCGCATCCGGCGATCGAGCATTGGAGCGGCGATGAGCTGCAGCTCTTCCCCGGCATTACCTTGATTCGCTGTGGCGGGCATTTTGCCGGGAGTACGGTGTTGCATTCAGCAGCTTGGCCGAGGTCTCGTGGTGCTCTCCTGTCAGGCGATGCCCTGCAGGTCATCATGGATCGCCGCCACGTCTCGTTCATGTACAGCTATCCGAACCTCATTCCAATGCGCACCAGCGACGTGGTGGCCATGCGTGAGCGGCTCGCGAAATATGAGTTCGAGGATGTCTATGGATACACCTGGGGCCGGAACATCATCGGGGATGCGCGGGCGGCGGTCGACACGTCGTTCGAGCGTTATCTGCGGGCCGTGACCGGTTAGGCCAGATCGCAGTAGCCGCCTCGCTCAGCACCGCAAGCGGCAATCGCCTGCGCCACTCGCGGGCTGAGCAACGCGGCGAGCTCGGCGCTGTGCCGATAGTCCGACATCGATGCAGTGATGGGCTTGTGTGTGTCCGTGGCCGGGTGTAGATAGATTTCTGTCACCCCCATGGGTAGCTGCGCGATGATGTCCAGCAGCGCGGCCTCGTCCAGCTGTCCGGTGCCGGCGATGCCGAACACCTGATCGTTGTGGGCAATGCCGCCTGCCCGCAGCCGAGCCTTCATGAGTGCGACCCACGGCGTAAGAAAGGCGGCAGCGGCCACTGCTCCCAACTTTGCTCCTCGAGTCGAATACCACATCGGCTCGCGCGGGACCCGAACGGCACTCATACCGAACTCGCGGCCAATGCGCACAATCATCGCGAGAAGAGTAGGGTGTAGATGGAAGTGTTTGTGGGCGTTCACATGGTCGAGAGTCAGACCCGTGCGCGCGAAAGCGGCAAACTGCGCTCGAATCTCCGCTTCCAATTGACGGCGGAGCCGGGGAAGGGCGAAGTACCGCACGCCGTCGAGCCACATACCTTCTCCGAAGCGCCCCTGTGCGTCGACGAGATCCGGAATCTGCTCGCGCGGCAATACGGCGAAGCCGTCCGCCAGAACCAAGTGTAGGCCAACCCGGAGTTGCGGCAGCTCGCGTGCCCGTTGAATGGCGTCCTGGGCGGCCGCTGCGCCAACCATCAGACTGGCCGCGGTCAGGATGCCTCGACTCGCGGCAACGCTCACGGCCTCATTCACAGCTTCGTGAATGCCGAAGTCGTCAGCTGTGACAATGAGAAAGCGTCCCCGCTGGCCGCTCGGTCGACTCATGGGTGTCGGACCGCGGTCCGCAGTCGCGCGGCCTCGGTCAGTTGCCAGGAAATGAGCGCCGGAACGCCGCACAAGATTTCCCGCAACCGCTTCGCCATGGAGACCGCGAGCGCCAGCTCACTACTGATGCCCAACACGTGCCCGAACAACACGAACATCGCTTCCTGCACCCCGAGCCCGGCCGGGACCACGAATGCTATGTGGCGCATGGCCTGTGTCATGCTTTCCAGCAATACGGCCGAGCGCACATCCACAGGGTGTCCGAAAAGCCTCATGACGAACCACGTTTCGAATGAGGCTGACACAAACGCCAGAAGCTGGAGCGAGCCGGCGAACAGCAGCGTCCAACTCCGGGATAAACACGCCCGCAGCTCGCGATCGAGCGCGGCGGCTCCATCGGCGAACGCGCTCTCGCCCAGTATCGGGCGCAGAAAGCTCTCGATACGGCCGAATACCGAGCCATAGCGCAATAGCAAGCCGGTGACCACGGGCATGGGCAGACTCAACACCAAGGCGATCAGCACATGCCGGAGGGTTTCGTGAGAAGCACCGACCTCACTGAGAAGAAAGAGTCCTAGCGCCGTGAAGACGTACAAGGCCGCCAGTGTCAACACAACTTCGCTGGCCACGGTGGCAGCGGCCGCGGCGGTCGCAATCCCGCGCCAACCTACCAGGCGCACACCGGCCACGCCGCCACCGACACTGGCCACCGGCAGTAACCGATCGATCCCTTCGCGCACCATGGTGACCCAGAACAGGTAGCCCAGGCCGGCCCGCCGCTGCGGGTCATACGGCCGCAACAGCGCCCGCCAGCCGATTGCATAGAGAATGAAGTAAACCATTCGATACGGCGGCAGCCACAACAGGCTCCAGCTGGCCGAGCGCAGTGTGTGCCACATGGCCGCGAAATCCGCTCGCACCATGAGAAAGATCAGCACGCACAGCCCGACGAAGCCGCCGATGCCGGCTGCTAGTTTGATGAGAGGGATGCGGTGCCGCACGAGGCAAGAGGCAGCGGGGTAGCCGGTGCCCTCGGGGCTCAGGAGGAGCTTCGCATGATTCCGTGGGCGTCGACGTCGAACTCGCTCCCGCGCCACGTGATACGCGACGTGAAGAACGTGCGCCACCAGACCCAGCACAACAACAGGTCACGCACCGGAAGGAGCCACAAGTCCGCCAGCAGCGGGCGCTCGCCGCGCAGCCGATGCGCGAAATGCAACGCAACCCGCGCTATGAGCGTTACTTCGAACAAGGCTCGAGCCGTCATCGAGGGGGAAGCCTCGATGGAGCACAACAGCAACCCCAGCAATGCTAGCGGCACGCTGAAGCCGAAGAAGATCAGGCCGAAGCTCCGTGGCCGCAGAATGCGCAGGGTCCGCATCCAACGCACCTCGTGACGAACCAACAGATCGAGCGTGGGTTCGTGGTGCTCGGCTCGCGGCACATAAGGCGACAAGGCAATACGCAACCCCAGTCCCCGAATCAGCTCTCCGAGCCGATAATCGTCGGCGAGATGGTCCGCGATCGCGCGCAGTCCACCGATGCCCTGCAGGGTCTCCCGCCGCATGCACAGTGTCTGTCCGGACGCGTAGCCCTGATGTCCGAAGAGTCGCGCCAACAGTACGGATGGCATATACCATTCATTGACGTACATCGCGCCAAGGCGTGACCAGATCTGCTGCGTCGGCTCGCCGTGATAGATGCAGGTGACCAGGCCTACTTTGCGGTCCAGCAGCGGCGTCGTGACGGTTGCGAGGTAGTCCGGACCCACATAGGCATCGCTATCCGCCATGACCAGCACATCGTGACGGGCGCGTCCCAACATGTTGATCAGGCTGCTGACCTTGCGATTGCCACCGTGCTGGCGAGGATCCACCACGACTTCGATCGGCAGCTTGGGAAACTCATCGATCAGGCGCGCCACGACGCTCAGGGCCGGATCCTCGCGGTCGCAGACTCCGAAAACGATCTGGAACTCCGGATAGTCCTGCTGGCAGAAGGAGCGCAGATTCTCATACAGACCCGGCTCAGCCCCGCACAGGGGCTTCAACACCGTGACCGGTGGGAGCTTTACAGTGGCTTTGACGCTCCCGCGGGACTGCCAGATGAGCACCGCGAGCAACGCCAACACCGCATAGCCAGCCGCTACGGTCAGGCTGATCAGGCCAACGAAACTCAGGAGTGAATGGATCGAGGATAGGGTCATCGCGTTGCGATCAGGCCTGGTGGGCCCGCAGAAAACGGAAGAACTCCGCGCCCTCGCGCAGCCGCCGGCGGGTCATCTCCCAACTCGTCAGCATCTCCCTGACGATCTCCCAGATCTTCGACGGTCGGAAATAGAAACGCTTATAGAACACTTCCATGCTGTGGAAAATCTGCTCCTTCGAGAGGTGCGGATAGCTGATGGCCGCCAGCTGCACGCCCTGCTCGTTGACCAGATGGTGCGCGTCACTTTCCTGGAGCCAGCCTTCGGCAACCGCTTGCTTGTAGAGCGAGGTGCCGGGGTAGGGGGCGGCGAGCGAGACCTGGATGGTGTGCGGGTTGATTTCCTTCGCGAACTGGATGGTCTTCTCGATCGTCTCCGCGGTCTCCCCGGGCAGCCCCAGGATGAAGGTGCCGTGGATGACAATGCCCAACTTACGGCAGTCCGCCGTGAAGCGCCGCGCGATGTCGGTCCGCAGTCCCTTCTTGATATTATGCAGGATGCCGTCGTCGCCGGACTCGTATCCTACGAGCAACAAACGCAGGCCGTTCTCCTTCATCACCTTCAGGGTGTTGTAGGGGACGTTGGCCTTTGCGTTGCAACTCCAGGTCATACCGAGCGCACCCATGCCGCGCGCGATAGCCTCCACCCTCGGGAGGTTCGACGTGTCGGTGAAGGTGTCGTCATCGAACATGACCTCCTTCACTTCCGGCATGTTCTCCTTGATCCATTTCACCTCGGCGATCACGTTCTCGGCCGAGCGGACCCGGTAACGATGCCCGCCAACGGTCTGCGGCCACAGGCAGAACGTGCACTTCGAGCGGCAACCACGTCCCGTGTAGAAGCTCACATACGGGTGCTTGAGATAGCCGATGAAATAGTTCGCGATCTTCAGATCACGCTTGTAGACGGGCGCCACGAACGGCAACTCGTCCATGTTCTCCACCGTGGCGCGTGGCAGGTTGTGCACCACCCGTCCGTCGGCACCGCGATAGGAAAGCCCTTTGACTTCCTGCAGAGGCACACCTTCCGCCACCTCCTTGCAGGTGTAGTCGAACTCTTCCCGACATACGAAGTCGATCGCGCGCGTGGCCTTGAGCGCTCCGTCGGGATCGACCATTGTCTTTGCTCCGATCATCCCGATCAGGATGTCGGGTTTCGCCTCCTTCAGGAGCTCGGCGAAACGGGCGTCGGTGGGAAATGACGGCGTGCTCGTGTGGATGATCACCAGGTCGAAGTCACGGCCGATGGCGAGGGTCTGCGCCACGCTCAGGTCGTCCGCGGGGGCGTCCAGCAGGCGTGAGCCCGGTACCAGTGCCGCCGGCTGGGCCAGCCACGTCGGGTACCAGAATGACTTGATCTCACGCTTGGCCTGGTAACGCGAGCCTGCGCCACCGTCGAAACCGTCGAACGACGGCGCCTGGAGGAATAACGTTTTCAGCGCCCGCAACGGCACCGACTCAGAAGTCATCTAGGTTTCTCGCGAGCTGGCGTTGAACAACAACTTTGTCAGCGAAAGTATATAGGCAAACTACTGCAGGCAAGCTTTTTTTGGCGCCAAGTGTCGCATAAACGCGTCAAGCCCCCGACGCCGTTGGCATTCGCCGGCTGTTGGGTCGCTCCACGCAAGAAAACTGCAAACACATTGAAAGGCTACCGAAAGAAATGGACTATCGCGACGCAGCGATTGGCCAGTCCGCTCACCCCATCGGATAGGACGGGGGATCTTCCAAAAGAGAGAGGCCAGATCCAAACGGGGAGGCTAACACCTTCACCCAACCCCCACGCCCGCGATCTCCGGTGGGCTCACCGGCGGCAGCTCGATTCTGAAGGTCGTGCCCACACCTGGAACGCTGCGCGTCTCGATCTTCCAACCCAGGCGCTGGCAAATGCGGCTCACCAGATAGAGTCCGAGCCCAAGACCGCGGCTTTGCGGTCCCCGATAACGACGCTCGAAAATGCGTGACAGATCTTCCGGCGGAATACCGATGCCGGTGTCCCGCACGATGAGCTCGCCGGGCGTGAGGCGCACGTGGATCGTGCCGCCCCGGGTAAAATTCACAGCGTTCAGCAGGAGGTTGTTGATCACGCAGGCGACCATCACCGCGCCGCCGTTCACCAGGACCGGCTCGATACAAGTAGTTATTTCCAACGATTTCGCCGAGGCGCTCGAGCTGATCGCATCGACCGACTCACGCACGATGGGATCCAGCGAGCAAAACTGTGGGCGCCCCGGCGGCTCGCCGCGAGCCAAGAACAACAGCGCCTCGATCAGCGACTGCATCTGTGCGGCCGCGCGGCGGATCCGCAGTACCCGCTCTCGCGCGGGCATCGATAGCTCCGGCTCCTCCAACAGCAGCTCCGCGGCACTGGCGATGATGGCAAGCGGGGTTCGCAACTCGTGACTGGCGTCCTCGGTGAATGCCTGCTCGCGCTCGAGGACCCGGTCGAGGCGATCCATGTAGCCGTCGAACGCTGCGGCAATGACCCCGACTTCCCGGTTGGCGTAGCGGTTCTCGAGCCGCTCATTACGCTGCGAGGGATCGAGACAGGCCACGTCGCTGGCCAATTCCGTCACCGGGCGCATCACCGCACGGGCGAGTGCGACAGCGATGATCGCCGCCAAACCCAACGCGATCAGACCTATCAATACCGCGACGCTGGCTACGCTTCGCTCGATTGCCTCGACGTGCTCGGTGTCGAGAAGGATATAGAGAAAGGTGCTGCCGAGATGATCGACCGCGACATAGAAGGTGCGCCCATGGAGGGAGATATCTTCGTGGGCTCCTTCAGCAAGGTTGCGGAGCTCTGCGGGTAGGGCATCCCTGTCAGCCGGTGCGCGCACGATGAAGCCGCTGAGCCCGCTCGCCGAGGGGGCACGCGCGCGCGGATCGGCTGCGACTTCGCTCTTGAGTTGTTGCATCTCGCGCACGAGCGTGTGATGGAGCAGCTCATCCTCCAACAGCTCGATGAACTGATAGACGGCGAACGTAAACGCGCTACACAACACCAGGGTGAGCACCGAGGTCGCCACGAGGAATCGCGCCTGCAGGCTCCTGTTGAATCGCATTGTCAGGCGAGCCGGTAGCCGATGCCGTGGACGGTATGGAGGAGTTTCGGCTCGCCGTCCGGATCGACGGCATTGCGGATGATGAGGATATGACCGCGCAATGCCGCGTCACTGCCGGGTGGGTCATCGCCCCAGACTGTGCGCTCGATCTGCTCGCGGGTCACCACTCCCGGTGAGGCCCGCATCAACTGCTCCAGAATGCGCATGCCGGTGGGGGCCAGGGTGATGGCTCGGTCGCCCCGGCGGATGAGCAGGGTGCGCAAGTCGAAAGTCAGGTCCGCCACCTGCAGTACCCCTTGCGATCCGGAGGCTCGGCGCACCAGCGCCTTCAGACGCGCAAGCAGTTCGAGCAGCGAGAAGGGCTTGGTGAGGTAATCGTCCGCTCCCGCGTCGAATCCCAATAGCTTGTCCGCTTCCGTATCCCGCGCCGTGAGCATCACGATCGGCACGTCGCGGCGTGCTGTTTCGCGTAAGCGTCGGCACAAGGAAATGCCATCGAGGCCAGGCAAGCCAAGGTCGAGAATGATCGCGTCGTACCCCTCGCGGCTGGCGAGCTGCAAACCGTGCATGCCATCGCGCGCGTAGTCGACTGTGTTGCCCCGTGATTCGAGGAACTCGCCCACGTTTGCTGAGAGATCGAGGTTGTCCTCGATGAGTAGCACGTGCATCCGTTTAGCCTAGCACCGGACACGTAAAGGAAGCGTTAGGACTCGCACGGCCGTTACTTTACATCGCAAAGTAATTCACTGTCCACGTGAGCCCGGTCCTATGTGAGCCCATGGCGACTGCCGCCGCGTGCTGTTAGCTCAATGTCAGCATCGCGCCTGCGACCATGAGCCCGACGCCGCATGCGAGTTTCAGGGAAAGGGGCTCACGCAAGACCAGCGCGGCCAGCGCTATGGTGAGCGGCAAGCTCAGCTTGTCTATTGGAGCCACGTGCGAGGCGGGGGCAAGCTGGAGTGCCTTGAAATATGCAAGCCACGAAGCTCCGGTGGCGAGCGCCGAGAGAGCCAGGAAAACCAGGTTGTGCGTAGAGGCCGTTTTCAGCGCGTGCGCCTCACCGCGTGCCAGGACAAGCGCCCAGACCAGGGGGACAATGAGACTGGTGCGCAGCGCCGTCGCGAGATTCGATGGAATACCGCTTACGCCGATTTTGGCCAGAATCGCGGTTGCGGCCGCCGCAACGGCTGAGAGGAGGGCATAGAAGAGCCAGCTCATCCGGCCATCATGGCAGATCGCGCAGCGCTTCAGGTATTCTCGGCGGCTCCTCCGGCAAGGGCGGCACCCATGAAACGGCTCTCGTTGCTCGCCTCGCGACCCTCGTTCAAGCAGTTGCTTTCGGCCGCAATCCTGCTGCCGTTTTGCGAGCTCGCCGTGCATGCCGCGGCTCCCGTCGCCACGATGATTGTGCTCGAGAACAAAGATGTGAGCGGTACGGTCTACAAGAAGCTCGGCTTGCCGGAGCGGAAATATTGTTGGGATGCGTGTGTGCGGGAGGAGCGGTGCAGCGGAGTGCGCTGGGGTGTGATCGAAGGTGATGAAGCCGGGTTGTGCCTGCTGATCACAGGCCCTCTCACCTTGAAGGATCCGGTGGTGCCCAGGACCGAGGACGGCAAGCGCATCCACGTCACGAGCGCCCGCAAGGAGAGCGCAGCGGCTAGCTAGGCAACGGCTTGCTTCCCTTATAATGACCCCCATCAAGAGCAGCGTCGGGACCGGGGTTTGCCCCGGTTCGGACCTGTCCGAGAGTGACCTAAGGAGATGTCGATGCCTCTTCCAGTGACCCGATCCGGTAATCCCACCCTGAGCGAGCGGGTTTTCGCCAATCAGCCGCGGCCGGCGTACGGCGAGGAGCGCATGACGCTCCAGGGCACGATCAACAAGTCATTCCTGCTCCTGGTCGTGCTGCTCGCCGGGGCGTTTTGGCCCTGGTCGCAGTACATGACCACCGGAGATGCCTCAATCGTGTCCGGTTCGGTGATGATCGGCGCTTTTGGCGGCCTGATCGTGGGCATGATCGTCAGTTTCAAGGCCAATCTGGCCCCCTATCTCGCCATTCCCTATGCCGCGCTCGAGGGCTTGGCGATCGGAGGCATTTCCGCCCTCCTGGAATCCAGGTACCCCGGTATCGCCATACAGGCGGTCGGACTGACGTTCGCGGTGCTGGCGGTAATGCTCGTTGCGTATAAGGCGGGTCTGATCCGCGCGACCGAGCGCTTCCGTGCCATCGTGATCGGAGCCACGGGCGCCATCGCGCTCTTCTACCTGGTCTCGATGCTCCTCAGTCTTTTCCATGTGCCGGTGCCGATCCTGAACTCGGCAAGCCCGCTAGGCATCATCATTTCGCTGGTGATTGTCGGTGTGGCGGCGCTGAACCTGATCCTGGACTTCGACTTCATCGAGCAGGGTGCCTCCTACGGCGCCCCGCGCTACATGGAGTGGTACGGTGCGTTCGGGTTGCTGGTCACCATGGTCTGGCTGTACATGGAGATCCTGCGCCTGCTCAGCAAAACGCGCCGCGACTGATCTACTCGGACTCCGAGTCGTTCTCGGTCCCCGGCATCCCAAGAGGAGGCCCGACGTGCATCGATGACGGGGGCTCCATTGGGCCGGGGTACTCCTGGGGAGGCGGCGGGGGCGGCTGCATCCCCGCGGCATCCGGCGGCGTCTCACCGGTCATAGGGTCCTTTGGGAGAGGCGCGTCCGGCGGTGGGGCTGGTGTGAGGTTCTCCGTCGACGGCGCATAGACGAGACCGCTGTTTTCGTTCGTGACAGCTGGTGGTGCGTCGATCGAGCCGCCGCTCAAGGGAGCCGCGCTCGCGGCGAACGGAGTGGTCGGCCGCTGAACCTGGGCGAGGTGCTCCTTGGCATCCGACTGCGTCCGCAGCAAACCGAACGTCAAAATACCGAGTACAAACACCGCCGCGACGCCCGACCCCGCCACCACGATGGTGCGCTTGGGCGCTGCTGGGGAGCCGCCGCGGGCCATGACATCCGCCAGCGGCCGCTTGCTCGTCGCCATTTTCGCAAGATCCGACAGCGAGCCTGAGGTCGTAGGCTGCCAGGATTCCACCGTCAGCTTGGAGCTGGCCGCACTCGACGCATCCGGATCCTTCTTTTTGCGTCGGGTATTCGAGGCGGTCCCGCGCCCGGCGATCTGATCGTGCCCCGCTACGGCTCGCTCGGCATTGCGCCGCATCACGGCGCGCTCGAAAGCTTCGAGTTGCGCCGCGGTAGGCTTGCTCGGCGTCCGCACTTTGGGCCGTTTCTCTACGGCATGAGTGCTCGGAGCCGGTTTCGCCCCGGAAATCGGGGTGTCAGCGGCGGCTGCGAGTTGCGGCGTTTTGGCCGCGTCAAAGCGAATGTCGTTGGCCGCCCCATCCTCTGCCCAGTTCGGCTCCGGCGGCACTTCAGGTTGGTCGAAAAGGGCATCGTTGCTGACGACGATCTCGATTTCGTCCGAAACGTGCCCGGTAGCGGCAGCGGGAGGTGCGACCGGCACGGACTCGGGCGTCAGCTCGATGAGCGAGCCTTCACTGGCGC
>Ga0105240_10000497_pt1 | contig 72381 bp, 71 predicted proteins | sample KBSC54metaG_FD_80426 | JGI IMG/M metagenome (GOLD analysis project Ga0105240, IMG submission 80426) | Corn rhizosphere microbial communities from Kellogg Biological Station, Michigan, USA - KBS C5-4 metaG | ecosystem: Host-associated > Plants > Roots > Rhizosphere > Soil | place: Michigan, USA...
GCCCGGTCGACGCCATCGTCGGCGCCGCCAAACAGATGCACACCGTGCTACCCGATTTGTGCACCGGCTGCGATCTGTGCGTGGCGCCCTGCCCGGTCGACTGCATCGCCATGGTCGAAGTCACGCCGGGTCTGACCGGCTGGCAGGCCTGGTCGCAGGAACAGGCCGACGCCGCGCGCGCGCGGCACGATTTCCGCAGCTTCCGCCTGCGCCGCGAGAAACAGGAAAACGATGACCGCCTGGCCGCCAAAGCCGCCGCCAAGTTGAAGGAGGTGGAAGCCGCCGATGCAATGACGCCGGCCGAGAAAGCGGAGCAGGAGCGCAAGAAAGCCATCATCCAGGCCGCCATCGAACGTGCACGCATAAAAAAAGAACAAGCCGCCGCCAACGATCAACCAACCGCCAAGCCCAGCCGCCAGCCATGAACAGCGAAAAGCGTCGAGAGATATTCAGCCGCCTGCGGCAAGCCAATCCGACCCCGACCACCGAACTGGAATACACCACGCCGTTCGAGTTGCTGATCGCCGTGCTGCTGTCGGCGCAAGCCACCGACGTCTCGGTCAACAAGGCCACGCGCAAGCTGTACCCGGTCGCCAATACGCCCGCCAAGATCTACAAGCTGGGCGTGGACGAGCTGATTCCGTACATCCAGACCATCGGCCTGTTCCGCACCAAGGCCAAGAACGTCATCGAGACTTGTCGCATCCTGCTGGAACAGCACGGCGGCGAGGTGCCGCAGACGCGTGAAGAGCTCGAAGCCCTGCCGGGCGTGGGGCGCAAGACCGCCAACGTGGTGATGAATACGGGGTTTGGTCATCCGACCATCGCGGTCGACACGCATATCTTCCGCGTATCCAACCGTACCGGCATTGCGCCGGGCAAGGACGTCGACGAAGTCGAACGCAAGCTGATGAAATTCGTCGCGCCGGAATTCCTGCAGGACGCCCATCATTGGTTGATCCTGCACGGCCGCTACACCTGCATCGCGCGCAAGCCGCAATGCTGGAACTGCCTCATCGCCGACCTGTGCGAGTTCAAGAAAAAAACGCCGCTGCCTGAAAAAGGCGTGTAGCCGTCCAGATCAGTTGGCGCTGCCGCTGATGACCTTCCTGACCACCCAGCTTTGGTTTTCCACTTCGTAGATGGTAAAGGTGGGATTGTTAAGGTCGCCATCCTGGTTGAACGAGATCGTGCCAGTCATGCCGTTGAAGCGGATTTCATGCAGTGCCTCGGCGACCTTCTTGGGATCCGCTGAATTGGCCTGCCGCATCGCTGCGATCAGGACTTGCGTGGCGTCGTAGGCGAACGGCGCAAAGAGCTCGATATTACTGTCGAATTTCTGCATGTAGTTCTTTTCAAAATTCTTCCAGCCCGGCATCTTGCCCATCGGTAGTCCCGGCTCCAGCACCACGCTGCCGTTGCCGTCAGCGCCCGCTGCGCGCAGGAACGGCAGACCAACGGTGCCGCTGGAACCGATGAAGCGGACCTCGGGATTGCGCCGCTTCAGGCTGCGCGCCAGCGTCGAGGCCTGCAGCTCCAGGCCGCCGAACATCACTGCGTCGGGACGCAGTCGCGCGGCATCGGTCAGCACCGCATTGAAATCCGAAGTCTTGTCGCTGACGCTGTGGGAACCGACGATCTGGGCGCCCTGCTCCTTCGCCGAGCGGCTGAATTGTTCAACGAAACCGCGTCCGAAGGGCGTGCCGTCGTCCACCACGAGGAAGCGTCTGGCCTGCAAGATTTTGACCGCGTAGTCGGCGGTATGGCTACCGGCGCCGCCGTTGTTGCCGATGGTACGAAAGGCGGCGCGATTACCTTGCTGGGTGTAGAGATTGCTCATGCTGGCCGGCGAAATCTGGATCACGCCGCCGGCATTGTAAATCGGTGCGGCGGCAAGGCTGGCCGCGCTGTTCCAATGGCCGATGACACCCACCACACCGCTACGCACCAGATAGCGCGCGACGAATTCGGCGGTGCGCGGATTGGTGCGATCGTCCTGGGCCAGCAATTTCAGCTGGACCGCCCGGCCCTGGATTTGCAGGCCGCGCTTGTTGGCCTCGTCCACCGCCAACTGCGCGGCGTTGGCCATGCTTTTGCCGACGGCGGATGACGTGCCGCTCAACGGGCCGGCATAGCCGATCAGCACGGTGCGGTTGTCGCCATCTTCCGGGCTGGTCTTGGCAGTCGAGGTGGTCGAAGCGATCGAGGCGTGCGAAGCAAGGGGGCATAACAGCGTCGACGACAATAGCGCCCGCAACAGGAACGCGAGCTGCACCCTGCAGAGCCTGAGTATCATGAATGGTGTCCCCTCATTTGGCCAGATATGACGATGTTTGCTCGTCTTGTGGGGATATATTACCGCAGGACAATTTGCGGCGTGTGACTGGTTTCACATGCGAGGGGGTACCCGGACGAGTTGACCGACACGGCGTACAATACGGCTTTTATGCGTTTCGCCAGCCGCCGCAATGTTCAACCCGTCCCAGCATGATGTCCGCCGCTTCTTTTGCGAAGCGTTCCGCAAGTATCGCGCCAACGAGATCCTGACTCCCCTCGAAGCCATCGCCCGCGACTGGATCATCGAGCATCCCGAATACGATGATTCGCTCAAAGACCTCGAGCAGGCGCTGGCAGCCGATTACTCGGTCGAGCAAGGCCATAATCCCTTCCTGCACTTGTCGATGCACTTGTCGATCAGTGAACAGATTTCCATCGACCAGCCGCCAGGCATCCGCAAGGCCTTCGAGGCGCTGGCGCAGCGCAAGGGCTCGGCGCACGATGCGCATCACGAAATCATGGAATGCCTGGGCGAGATGATCTGGAATTCGCAGCGCAGCGGCCTGCCGCCGGATGGAGCCGCTTATATCGAAAGCATCAAGCGCCGCTGATCTCCCTGCTCCTGACGCGCGCCCATGAAAAAAGCCACGGCATGCCGTGGCTTTTTACGTTGAGGCAAGGCCTCGCTTGCTTCTTACTTCTCCAGCACCAGCGAACCCGGCAGCTTGTGCAGGTAGGCGGCGATGTCCTGGATATCTTTGTCGGTCAGCACCTTGGCCTGGCCGGCCATGATGGCATTGGTGCGGCCGTTCATGCCGTCGTTGCCGCGGCGATACGACACCAGCGCATGCTGCAGGTAGTCCTGATGCTGGCCAGCCAGCTTCGGATACGAAGGATCGATCGGAGAATTGAAGTCTTTGCCATGGCAGGAAGCGCAGTTGTACTTTTCAACCAGCAGCTTGCCCGATTCGGCGTTGCCCGCCGCAGCGGCTTGCAGGGAAACAACGGAGGCAGCGGCGAAGACTGCCCAGGTCAGGATCTTGTTCATCTCGTGCTTCCCTTATTTTTGCTGTGAGTAGTAAGCAGCCAGTTCAGCGATGTCCTTGTCGGACAGGCTGCCGGCGATGCCCTGCATGGACGGATGCTTACGCTCGCCTTTTTGATAGGCCTTCAGCGCGTTCTCGATATATTTTTCAGACTGGCCGCCCAGCATGGGGACCTGGTAGACCTCGGGAAAAGTTGCCTTGTAGCCTGGAATCCCGTGACAGCCGATGCACATCGACACATTGACCTTGCCGGTGTTACCTGCAAGATCGACGGCCGAGGCCGCGCTGGCAACACCCGCAAGAGCGAGCAGTACGAAGAGTTTTTTCATATTGGCAGGGGTAAATAAAAATCAAACTAAAGCGAAACACATGACTTTTCGAAGCTGGTCCCACAGGTTTGGCTATACATTATTGGCTCAACCAATTGGCTCATTGGACTGATCAAGCATTCTCGCCCTTCCCCTGCGACGCCAAAAAACCGGTTGATTTTACCCCAACAGCGCCGTGAGTCAATCTGTCACCGCGCTCCAAATTACAACATCCCTCCTCGGCATCCTCGTCTTATTGCAGTGCTTCAGCGTTCTTCTTCGACTTCCGACTCGCTCGGAACGGGCTTTGCAGCCGCACTGACGGGCTTTTCAGGGAAGAAAAACGTCCATGGTGAAACCGCAAAACGTCGCAGCACAGCACGAAAAACCACGCGACGAATACGCGCCGGGATTTCCCGCGCGCGCAAAGCCAGCGCCATCGCACACAGGAACGCGATGCCGACGTTGAGCGCGCCGATCAGCACGATACCGCTGACCGCCAGCCAGAACACCGGTGTCGAGACGACATCCCAGCCCAGGCTGGCCCCGGCGGCCACCAGCGTGCCGGTTGCCAGCGTGACGTGGCGCACATCCAGCGGCAGCCCGAAGAATTCCGCCACCACCGGCGTCATACCGAGCAACACGCCCAGCGAGACGTTGCCGACGATCGTTGCGACGTGGCGCTCCAACCAGACGGCCCAGCGCGCCGCGCGGGCGGCGCCGAGCGCATGGACCAGCCGGCGCTGGTGCGCCAGGGCCTCGCGCAGGCGGCGCAAAGCGAACCAGTTGTCGGCGAATCCCGCCGCCAGGCTCGACAACCACAACAGGATGCCGGTCAAGGCTGCGTACAAGGGCGCCGGGCCGACCAGCGTCAGGCTGTGCAAGGCAGCCCTGGCTTTTTCCGGCGTCATCAGCGTGGCGCCGGACGCCAGCAGGAAACCGGACGTAATCAGCAACATGGTCGGGATTACTGCAATCAGGTTGCCGAAAATCGCTGCAGCCTGCGAACGCAGCAGCATCGCGGTCTCGCCCAGCAAGGCGCGCAGGCCGTCGACGGTGTCCAGCTCGCCCATCTTGGCGGCCAGGGCCGGTGCGGTCACGGCCGGTTGTTTGGTCGCCAGCACGCCGCCAAGCACGGCAATCAAGAGAAAACTGAAGGCGTAGTTGACCGAGGCAAACGCGCCCTCGAAGAAGTGCGGCAGTCCCAGCCTGGCCAGCGCGATCTTGCCCAGCACCGTAAACGCCGTGACGACGCCGCCGATACAGGCCGCCTTGAGCATCGCGCGATAACCGGCGCGGTCGCGCGCGATGTAGTGTTCGCCATGATCGGCGCTGCGTTCGACCATCTTGCGCGCCAACAGCGCAAAGCTGCGCCGCACCAGGCTGCGCACGGACGAACGGCTGTGATGCGCGGCGATCAGGTCGGCCAGCAGCAATTGCACACGGCCGGCGCCGCGCCCGGTTTTGGGCTCCCGCCACGTGGCCGAGCGCACGTCGATCAGGCGGCCCATGCGTGTCAGCTGGGCGCGCATGCGCTCGATACGATAGACCAGGCTGACCGAGACGCCGTATTCGTCCAGATGCGCATAGATGCGATCGGTCTGCGCCTGGCATACGGCGATCAGCATGCGCGCACTGCGCAAGGCGCCCTCGTCCTGCGGGCCGGCGCGCAGATAGGCTTCCATCTCGCGCCGCAAGGCCATGAAGGGCGTGGCCTGCAACGGAATCTTGGGGTCCAGCCGCTGGCGGAACGCGGGGCTGATGCCGTCGGCCACCACTACGGTAGTGAGATAAGTCAGCGCTTCTTCGATCTGCTGCCAATAGGTATGCGAAATGCCGTCGTCGGCCGCCAGCTTCCACAGCCGCTCTTGCAGCTCCTGGTCCAGTTCCAGCAGCCATTCGGCGTCATCCGGATCGGGAAACATGGCGGCGAACAGCGTCGGCAGCTCGGTCGGCGACAAATGCCGCGGCAGCACCATCTTGAAAGCGCGTTCGGTCAGTTCAGTAAAAAAGGCAGGTTCGTGCGGCAAGCCGGTGACCGAAAACAGTTCCGGCCCGCTCGCCTCGCGCAGTGTCTTCTGCAGGCAGCCCTGCACCTGGCGCCGGATATCGCGATGCGCGTCGAGCCAGTCCAGCATGGCGCGCACGCGCTGGTGCTTGACCCGGCGCCAGCCTTCAGCGTCGAGCAGGGAAACCTTGGGTTGATGGCGCACCCATTCGGCAACGTCGATCATCCAGTTGGCGCGGTCGTGCCAGGCGGAATCGGGGTCGGCGCGGCGCATCAGCACTTCCAGCTGCGGCCCATGTTCGCCGTGGTGTTCATAACGCGCTTGCAGACCATGGCGGAAACGCCGCCAGATCACGCGCATCTTAAGAAAAAGAAACTTCATGCCTCACTCTGTTTTTATGAGGAAAAAGACCTGCCGCAGCGTCAACGCTGCCGCAAATTCCTCTGACCTCGGTATTTGGGGACGAAAAGTCCGTTTTCAACCGCCTGCGCCGGTCGGCACGCGGGAAGCCTGAATCTTTTTACCTTATACTCGGATTTATTTTCGTCCTGATGACACCCCCGCCATGCGACAAGAAACACGCTTCGAAGGTTCCTCCAGTTACGTCGCCACCGACGACCTGAAACTCGCGGTGAATGCCGCGCTGACCCTGCAACGCCCCTTGCTGATCAAAGGCGAGCCGGGCACGGGCAAAACCATGCTGGCAGAAGAAGTCGCGGCGGCGCTGAACCGGCCATTGCTGCAATGGCACATCAAATCGACCACCAAGGCGCAACAAGGCCTGTATGAATACGACGCGGTCTCGCGCCTGCGCGATTCGCAACTCGGCGACGCGCGCGTCCAGGACATCCACAATTACATCGTCAAGGGCGTGCTGTGGCAGGCCTTCACCGCCGACGAGCCGCAAGTGCTGCTGATCGACGAAATCGACAAGGCCGACATCGAGTTTCCCAACGACTTGCTGCGCGAACTCGACCGCATGGAATTCTATGTGTATGAAACCCGCGAAATGGTGCGCGCCAAGCATCGCCCGCTGGTAATCATCACCTCGAACAACGAGAAGGAATTGCCGGACGCCTTTTTGCGCCGCTGCTTCTTCCACTACATCAAGTTCCCCGACAAGGACACCATGCAACAGATCGTCGACGTGCATTTCCCGCACCTCAAACGCGATCTGCTGGCACGGGCATTGCAGACCTTTTATGAAGTGCGCGACATCCCCGGCCTGAAGAAGAAGCCGTCGACCTCGGAACTGATCGACTGGCTCAAGCTGCTGCTGGCCGAAGACATCCCGGCCGAGACGCTGCACAGCAAGGACGGCAAGGCCGCCATCCCGCCGCTGCACGGCGCGCTGCTCAAGAACGAACAGGATGTTCACTTGTTCGAACGCCTGGTGTTCATGTCCCGCAACAATCGATAACCCGATAGTTTTCATCTGCCCACGCAAGGAGTCCGCCATGCAATTCCTGCATCCGATCACGCTCAAAGGCCACTACGCCACGCTCGAGCCGCTGTCGCTCGACCACCATGATGCGCTGATCGCGGCGGCCTCCGATGGCAAGCTGTGGAAGCTCTGGTACACATCGATTCCCAAACCGGAAAACATGCGCGCCGAAATCGAGCGCCGCCTGCGCCTGCAAGAACAAGGCTCCATGCTGCCCTTCGTCATGCGCCGCCATGACACGGGCGGACTGTGCGGCATGACCACCTACATGAACGCCGACGCCGTCCATCGCCGCGTCGAGATCGGCTCGACCTGGACCGCCACCAGCGCCCAGCGCACCGGCATCAACACCGAGTGCAAGCTGATGATGCTCACGCATGCCTTCGAGACGCTGCATTGCATCGCCGTCGAATTCCGCACGCACTGGATGAACCAGCAATCACGCGCGGCGATCCTGCGCCTGGGCGCCAAACAGGACGGTATCCTGCGCAACCACCAGCGCATGCCGGACGGCTCGCTGCGCGACACGGTGGTTTATTCCATCATCGAATCCGAATGGCCGACGGTCAAACGCCATCTGCAATTCAAGCTCGGACATTAACGCATCCCCAGACCACACCGCCATGCTGATTGACTTCTTTTTCACGCTCAAGGACGCCCGCATCCCGGTCTCCATCAAGGAGTTCCTGATCCTGCTCGAGGCCATGCAAAAGAACGTCATTTCACCCAACATCGACGACTTCTACTATCTCTCGCGCATCACCCTGGTCAAGGACGAAGCCAATTACGACAAGTTCGACAAGGCCTTCGGCAGCTACTTCAAGGGCATCGAAACAATTTTTGAAAAAAATCCCGAGATCCCGCTCGACTGGCTGATGAAGCGAATGCAGCGCGAGCTCACGCCGGAACAAAAAGCGGCATTGGAAAAGTTCGGCTACGACAAGCTGATGGATCGCCTCAAGGAATTGCTCAAGGAGCAGCACGAGCGCCATGAAGGCGGCAACAAATGGATAGGCACCGGCGGCACTTCGCCGTTCGGCAACAGCGGCTACAACCCGGAAGGCATCCGCATCGGCGGCGAGAGCAAGAACCGCAGCGCGGTCAAGGTGTGGGATGAACGGACCTACAAGGACTACGACAGCGAGCGTGAACTCGGCACGCGCAACATCAAGGTGGCGCTGCGCCGCCTGCGCAAGTTTGCACGCGACGGCGCCGAGGAGGAACTGGCGCTCGACGACACCATCCGCGCCACCGCCAGCAATGCCGGCTACCTCGACATCCGGATGCAGCCGGAACGGCGCAACAACATCAAGGTGATGATGCTGTTTGACGTCGGCGGTTCGATGGACGACCACATCGCGCGCACCGAAGAATTGTTTTCCGCAGCGAAGACGGAATTCAAGAACATGGAGTTTTTCTACTTCCACAACTGCGTCTACGACTACGTATGGAAGAACAATCGCCGGCGCCATGCCGAGCGCTTTCCGACCTGGGATTTGCTGCATAAGTACTCGCCGGACACCAAACTGATCTTCGTCGGCGACGCCACCATGAGTCCTTACGAAATCGTCCAGCCGGGCGGTTCGGTCGAATACAACAATCCCGAAGCCGGCGCGGTCTGGCTACAGCGCTTCACCGCCACCTTCGCCAACTTCGCCTGGCTTAATCCGGAGCCGGAAGGCCTGTGGCAATACCGGCAATCAATCTCCATCATCCAGCAACTGATGAGCCAGCGCATGTTCCCGCTGACCATCGACGGCCTGGAACGGGCAATGCGCCTGCTCAGCAAGTAGCCGGCCTCAGGCGGCTACAGGCGTATAGCCGGCTTCCTTGATTGCTTCCTCGAACTCGGCTGCGGCCACGCTGCTGTCGATGTTGACGCGCTTTTCCGCAACCTGGACGTCGACCTTGGCGTCGGCGTCGACTTCCTTGACGGCGCGCGTGATGGCGCTCGCGCAGTGGTTGCAGGTCATGTCCTGGACCTTGAATGTCAGCATGGTGATGCTCCTTTCGTGCTTTTCAGTGATGGAAAGACCCCAGCTTAAACCTTCCCACAAGGTGAAGGTCAAGCCCATCATGTCAAGAATCGTGTCAAAATAGGCCTTGACCTTACCATGATGGGAAGGATCATGCTGAACCCGTGATCAATCCCTTGATAAGCCAAACATGAACTCCGCCCCACTCGCCCCGAAGCTGCAGGAACTGACGCTCGCCGTTGAAGGCATGACTTGCGCTTCTTGCGTCGGCCGCGTCGAAAAAGCCTTGCGCACGATTCCCGCCGTCCATGACGTCAGCGTCAACCTCGCCACCGAACGGGCGACCATCCAGGCTGAACCGGGCGTGCACGCCGACCAGCTGATCGCCGCCGTCAACAAGGCAGGCTACGACGTCAAACAACAGGAAATCACGCTCGACATCGCCGGCATGACGTGCGCCTCCTGCGTCGGCCGTGTTGAAAAGGCACTTTACAAAGTGAGCGGCGTCAGCGCCGTCTCGGTCAATCTCGCCACGGAAAAAGCCACGCTGACCACCACCAGCGACGTCACGGCCGACACGCTGATCGCCGCCGTCGACCGCGCCGGCTATTCCGCCAGCCTGCCGGCTGCAATACAGGCAACTGCGCAGAAATCTTCCGCCGCGCCCTCGTGGTGGCCGGTAGCCGCCGGCGCCCTCTTCACCGCGCCGCTGATCCTGCCGATGCTGCTGATGCCTTTCGGCATCGAATGGCAATTGCCCGGCATCTGGCAATTGCTGCTGGCGACGCCGGTGCAATTCTGGCTCGGCGCCCGCTTCTATCGCGCCGGCTGGCGCGCGGTGAAGGCGTACACCGGCAACATGGACCTGTTGGTCGCGCTCGGCACCAGCGCCGCGTACGGACTGTCGCTGTATCAGCTGTTCAATCAATGGCCAGGCGAACATGCCGGCCATTCTGGACACGGCATCGCACATTTCTACTTCGAAGCATCGGCTGCGGTCATTACCCTGGTGCTGCTCGGCAAATGGCTGGAAACCCGCGCCAAGCGCCAGACCGCCGACGCCATCCGCGCGCTCAATGCGTTGCGTCCGGACCAGGCGACGGTGCGCCGCGACGGCGTCGACAAGGAAGTCGCCCTGTCCGCGATCCGGCTCGGCGACCTGGTCGTGGTGCGTCCCGGCGAACGCGTCGCGGTCGACGGCATGGTGCGCGAAGGCGCCAGCCACCTGGACGAATCCATGCTCACCGGGGAAAGCATGCCGATGGAAAAACACACCGGCGACCACGTCACCGGCGGCGCCATCAACGGTGACGGCTTGCTGCTGATCGAAACCACCGCCATCGGCGCGGAAACCGTGCTGGCCCGCATCATCCGCATGGTGGAGCACGCCCAGGCTGCGAAGGCGCCGATTCAGCGCCTGGTCGATCAGGTCAGCGCGGTGTTCGTGCCCGTGGTGCTGGTGCTGGCCTTGCTGACGCTGCTGGGCTGGGGCCTGATCGCCGGTGACTGGGAACAGGCGTTGCTCAACGCCGTCGCCGTGCTGGTGATCGCCTGCCCATGCGCGCTCGGTCTCGCCACGCCGACCGCCATCATGGCCGGCACCGGCGTCGCGGCGCGTTACGGCATCCTGATCAAGGATGCGGAAGCGCTCGAGATCGCCCATCGCATCGGCGTGGTCGCCTTCGACAAGACCGGCACGCTGACCGAGGGGAAGCCGGTGTTGGCGGGGTTGCATGCACTCGACAACGACACCGACAAACTGCTCGGCATTGCCGCCGCATTACAGCGCAACAGCGAGCATCCGCTGGCGCATGCCGTGATGTCGGTCGCGACACAGAAGCACATCGCCCCGGCAGCCGGCGAGGACAGCAAAGCAGTCCCCGGTCGTGGTACGCAGGCGCTGATCGGCAAACACTTGACTTATCTGGGCAGCGCGCGCTGGATGCAGGAGCTCGGCGCAACGCCCAATCAGCATGCAGAACTGGCCGGCATTGCAAAGACACTGGAACAGCAAGGCCGCACGATTTCCTGGCTGGCGCAAAGCGAAGCCGATGGCAGTAATGTCGCCCTGCTCGGCCTGCTGGCCTTCGGCGACACGCTCAAGGCCAGCGCGCAGCAAGCCGTGACCAGCTTGCACGCGCTCGGCGTGCGCACCGTCATGCTCAGCGGCGACAACCACGGCGCCGCCGCGCACGTGGCGCAGCAACTGGGACTCGACGATTTCCGCGCGAACATCCTGCCAGCCGACAAGGCCCAGGCAATCAGCGAATTGCGCAAGGACGGCGCGCTGGTCGCAATGGTCGGCGACGGCATCAACGATGCGCCGGCGCTGGCCGCCGCCGACGTCGGCATCGCCATGTCGACCGGCACAGACGTCGCCATGCAGGCAGCCGGCATCACGCTCATGCGCGGCGATCCATCGCTGGTGGCGGACGCCATCGATATCTCACGGCGCACTTACGGCAAGATCCGCCAGAACCTGTTCTGGGCGTTCATCTACAACATCGTCGGCATTCCGCTGGCCGCTTTCGGATTGTTGAATCCAATGATCGCCGGCGCAGCGATGGCGATCTCGAGCGTGAGCGTGGTCAGCAATGCACTGCTGCTCAAGCGCTGGAAGCCGCAGCAAACCCGCCAATCAGAGGGAGAAAAATCATGAGCATGAATATCGGTGAAGCCGCACAGGCTTCCGGCGTATCCGCCAAGATGATCCGCCACTATGAAGACATCGGGCTGGTGCCCAAAGTGGCCCGCACCGACGCCGGCTATCGGATCTACGGCGAGCGCGACGTGCACCTGCTGCGTTTCATTCGCCAGGGCCGCGTGCTCGGCTTTTCGATGAAGCAGATCGGCGACCTGATGGGATTGTGGCTGGACCAGTCGCGCCCCAGCCGCAAGGTCAAGCAACTGGCGAATGACCACATCGCCGAACTCGATATCAAAATCCGCGAACTGCAGGCGATGAAATCAACCTTGCAACGGCTCGCCCACGATTGCCACGGCGACAGCCGGCCCGATTGCCCCATCCTTGACGCATTGGGCGCCGAGCTTCCGGCTAAACACATCGAAGCACATTGATTATCGGATCATGCCCATGACAAGCACGCTTCCCGACACCATTCGCTGGGGCATCATCGGCTGCGGCGCCGTCACCGAACGCAAGAGCGGTCCCGCCTATCAGCAGACGCCCGGCTTCGCGCTGCATGCGGTGATGCGCCGCGACGCCGCCAAGGCGGCCGACTACGCACGCCGGCATGGCGTGCCGAAGTACTATGATGACGCCGATGCGCTGATCGCCGATCCAGACATCGACGCCGTCTACATCGCCACGCCGCCCGACACGCACCTGTTCTACGCCCTGAAAGTGGCGGCGGCGAACAAGCCTTGCTGCATCGAGAAACCAATGGCGCCGACGTTCGCCGCATGCGAAGCCATCTGCGCGGCGTTTGAAAACCGCGGCCTGCCTTTGTTCGTTGCTTATTACCGGCGTTCGCTGCCGCGCTTCGCCCACGTCAAACGCTGGCTCGACCAAGGCCGCATCGGCGCGCCGCGCCACGTCGACTGGCAATTCAGCCGTACGCCCTCGCCGCTGGACCTGAGCCGCGCCTACAATTGGCGCACCGATACGGCGATCGCGGCCGGAGGTTACTTCGACGACCTGGCCAGCCACGGCATCGACCTGTTTGCACATTTGCTGGGCGAGGTGTTGCAGGCGTCCGGATACAGCATCAATCAGCAGGGATTGTATTCAGCCGGCGATGCGGTCAGCGGCGCCTGGCTGCACGCCGGCGGCGTCACCGGAGGCGGCAGTTGGAACTTCGGCAGCTTCGAGCGGTGCGACAAGGTGGAAATCACCGGCAGCCGCGGCAAGATTGCCTTCTCGGTGTTTGAAGAGATGCCGCTGCAGCTGACCACCGCTGCCGGCGTCGAAGAAGTTGTCGTTGCCAATCCCGACCACATCCAGCTGCATCACGTGCACAACATGCACGCGCATCTGCGCGGAAGCTCCACGCATCCGTCGACGGGACGGACTGCGGCGCGCACCGCCTGGGCGATGGATCGGATACTGGGAAAAAATTCTTAGAACGGCTCCACTTTCTTGACGTCGATCGTCGCATCCTTGCCGACATGCTTGTCGACCTTGCCGTGGATGCGCACCTGTGTGGTTTCACCGATCGGCGTAGTCGGGAAATGCTTGTCGTCGATTTCGATCTCGATCTTGCCGCTGCCATCCTGGAAGGTGTAGTGCTCGTCACGCAGCTTGGCGATGATGAAGCCGACCAGCACCACGTGCGTATCGTCGGCGGACTTGGCGGCGCTGGCCACGGTCTGTATCGCCGGCTTGTGCGACGGGCCGGTGTATTGGGCGAATGCGGGGATAGCGGCGGCGCTCAACAGCGCCGAAAAGGCGAGTGCGCATGCGGAGGATTTTTTCATGGCTGTTCCTTGTTTTTTATCTCGGGAGGAACAGGTTCGAAAACTTCGCAGGCCAATGGTTCCTGCACCCCCTAATGACAACCGCTGCCATGGCTGCCGAGATTGACCGGCTTGCTGTCGTCGCTCATGTTGGCCAGGCCTTGCAGGATGCCGCAATCGCGGGTTGCCTGCGCCGTGTCGCATTGCGCGCGCAGGCTCTTCAACTGTACCTGCAGCTTTTTCAGCTCGGCGATACGCTGGGCGACGTGACCGATGTGCTTGTCGAGCAAGGCGTTGACCTCGCCGCAGTTTTCCTCGGGTGCATCGCGGAATTGCAACAGGCTGCGCACCTCGTCGAGCGTCATGTCGAGCGAACGGCAATGGCGGATGAATTGCAGCCGCTCGACATGCGTGTCGCCGTACAGGCGGTAATTGCCCTGTGAACGCGTGGGCGCGGGCAGCAAGGCCTCGCGCTCGTAGTAGCGGATGGTTTCAACGGGGCAATCGGTGCGCGCCGCCAGTTCGCCTATCTTCAGTGCATCCATGCTCTTCTCCGAACAACCAGCCTGCAAGCAAGGTTATAAAAGGCTTGACCTTGTAGCTGGTTCAGGGTTTTAAATATACAGCAAGCCCTTATCTTTCGCTTGTCAGGAGTACTCATGTCGAATTGCTGCAACCACGATCACGACCACAATCATGGCAAGAAAGCCGCCCATGCCCACGAGCACGCTCATGAGCATGAGCATGGGCATGCAGAATCATCCGTCGACAACACCAAACCGGCCGACATCGCCGACGCCGAAGAGGCCGTGTTTTTCATTCAGAAGATGGATTGTCCCACCGAAGAAAAACTGATCCGCGAACGCCTGACCAGCATGGACGGCATCGCCGCCATGCAGTTCAACCTGATCCAGCGCGAACTGACCGTGCAGCATCGCCTGCCTTCGGTCGAGCCCATCGTCAAGACGCTGGCCGCGCTCGACATGCTGCCCAAGGTCAAGAGCGATACGCTCGACGCCGAGGCCGGCGACGATGAAGATCACACCGCCTCCTATGCTATTCCCGCGCGCAAATGGCTGATGGTCGGCGTCGCCGGCGTAGCGGCGCTGGCCGCCGAAGTGGTGGCCTGGCGCAGCGGCGACGACGGTTCGCTGACGGTGATCGCATTGGCGCTGTTCGCGATTGCGATCGGCGGACTCGATACGCTCAAAAAGGGCTGGATCGCGCTGCGCCATCTGTCGCTGAACATGAATTTCCTGATGTCGCTGGCCGTGATCGGCGCCGCCATCATCGGCCAGTGGCCAGAGGCTGCCGTCGTCATCGTGCTGTTCACGCTGGCCGAAATGATCGAATCGCTCTCATTGGACCGCGCGCGCAATGCCATCGCCGGGCTGATGGCGATGTCGCCCGACCAGGCTACCGTGCTGCAAGACGGCGCCTGGGTCGAGGTCGCTGCCAAACAGGTGACGCTGGATGCGGAGGTGCGCGTCAAGCCGGGCGAGCGCATCCCGCTCGACGGCGTGGTCACGCAAGGTCAACCGGCGATCAACCAGGCGCCGATTACCGGCGAGAGCATGCCGGTCGCCAAGCAACTCAACGATCAGGTCTTTGCCGGCACCATCAACGGCAACAGCGCCTTCGACTATCGCGTCACGGCGGTGCAAAGCGAATCGACGCTGTCGCGCATCGTCAGGAGCGTGCAGCAGGCGCAAGGGCAGCGCGCGCCGACACAACGCTTCGTCGACCAGTTCGCACGCTATTACATCCCGGCGGTGGTTGCCGTTGCGGTGCTGATTGCCATCGTGCCGCCGCTGGTGCTGGGTGCGGCTTTCTATCCTTGGTTCTACAAGGCGCTGGTGCTGCTGGTGATCGCCTGCCCTTGCGCACTGGTGATTTCCACGCCGGTGACCATCGTCAGCGGACTCGCTGCGGCGGCGCGTCACGGCATCCTGATCAAGGGCGGCGTGTACTTGGAACAAGGACGGCAGATCAAGGCGCTCGCGCTCGACAAGACCGGCACCATCACGCACGGCAAGCCGGTCGTGACCGACGTGCAACTGCTGTCGGACGGCGACCAGACCCTGTTGTTGCAACAGGCCGCCAGCCTGGCGCTGCGCTCGGACCATCCGGTGTCGGCGGCGATTGCCGCGTACTGGAAGCAGCAGCAACCGCAAGGCGCGGCGGACGAAGTCGCCGACTTCGAAGCGCTGAGCGGACGCGGCGTCAAGGGACGCATCGGCGCCGGCGAATTCCATCTCGGCAATCACCGCCTGGTGCATGAAATGGGCATGTGCAGTCCGGAGCTGGAAGCGCGTCTGCAGCTATTGGAAAAACAAGGCAAGACCACCACCATCCTGTGCCGCGACGGCCGCGTGCAATTGCTGCTGGCGGTCGCCGACACGGTCCGCGACAGCAGCCGCGACGCCATCGCTCAACTGAAGCAGCTTGGCGTCAGCGTTACCATGCTGACCGGCGACAATGCGCACACCGCGCGCGCCATCGCCGATATCGTGCAGCTCGAGGACGCGCGCGGCGACCAGCTTCCTGAAGACAAATTGTCCGCAATCGGAGAACTGATCGAGCGGCACGGTTACGTCGGCATGGTCGGCGACGGCATCAATGACGCACCGGCGCTGGCGCGTGCGCAGATCGGTTTCGCCATGGGCGCGGCCGGCACCGACACCGCGCTGGAAACCGCCGACGTCGCGCTGATGGATGACGACCTGCGCAAGATTCCCGACTTCATCCGCCTGAGCAAAAAGACCCATCGCGTCCTGATGCAGAACATCACCATCGCCCTCGGCATCAAGGCGGTGTTCCTGGGGCTCGCGCTGGCCGGCGAAAGCTCGCTGTGGATGGCGGTGTTCGCCGACATGGGGGCAAGCCTGATCGTGGTCTTCAACGGTCTGCGACTGGTGCGTTCGCTGTAAATATCGTCACCACACCGGCTGCGCCGAACCCAGCGGCGCAGCCGGCCTGTCCCAGGCCATGGCAGCGCCACCCACGGTCACTGCACCGCGCACGCGTTGCGCCGGCCCCCAGAAGGTCTGTTCAATTGCCGGCGCCAGGTCGCCGGCGTTTTCCGCAGCCAGCGCGGCATCGATCTGATTGCCCGATCCCGTCACCAGCAACTGCGCCATCCGCGCCAGCGACGTGCGTACTTCGCCTCCCTCACCTGTCTTCAGACGCTGCGTCAATCCACGGATCGCAGCCGTCGCCATCAGGTAGCCGGTGGCGTGGTCCAGCGCCTGCACCGGCAGCGGCGTCGGCTTGTCGCGGCCGAGGCGGCGCATGCCGGCTTCGGCGATGCCGCTGCTCATCTGCACCAGGCTGTCGAAACCGCGCCGCGTTTTCCACGGACCGCTCCAGCCGTAGGCGTCGAGGCTGACGTCCACCAGCGCCGGATTGATGCGGCGGCGATTGGCGGCGTCAAAGCCCATGCCGGCCAGCGCGTCGGAACGATAGCCGTGCACCAGCACGTCGGCCTGCGCCAGCAATTGCGTGAAGATTTCCTGCCCCTGCGACGTGCGCAGGTCCAGCCGCGCGCAACGCTTGCCCGGCACCAGATCAGGCACCACGCCCGGCTCGTCCCAGCTTGGCGGATCGAGGCGCAGCACGTCGGCGCCGAAGCCGGCCATGAAGCGCGTCGCGGTCGGCCCCGCCAATACACGCGTCAGATCGAGCACGCGGATGCCCTGCAAAGGGCGCAGCGGATTGACCGGCCAGCCGGGCTTCGCGCTCGCGGACGCCTCGGCGATGTGCAGCAGCGGTTCGGCGTTGACGGCGGTTCCCTGCGGGTGGACGCGCCATTCCTCCATCGTGCGCATTTTGGCGGCGCAACCGCCTTGCGCGACGACGGCGGTTTCCAGTTCCTCGGCGTTCCATTGCGCCACGGCATGGGCAACGGCGCTCCTGTCGACCGGCGCCTTCAACACCGCCAACGCCGCCGCACGATGGTGCGGCGCGTTGGTGTGCAGGCGTATCCAGCCGTCCGCCGTCCGGTAGTCGCCGGCCACGGCGTCCCACAGGGGCGGCGCTTCCCAGCCCTGCGGTCGCAGCGAGGTGCCGAACCAGAACGACGCCAGCCGGCGGTCGGCCGCCACTTCGGGTGCAGCACCGCCGGCGGCTTGCACCAGTTCCGCCACCGCCAGGCCGGCGGCGGCGATGGCGCCCGTCGCCAGGTCGGTCACCGCGAATACTGACGGCAGACTGCCTTCGCCGCTCAGGCGGACCTGTTCCAGGAAAGCGGACTCGCCCTTCGCGGCCAGCCAGATCTCGCGCAGGAAAGCCTGCGTGCTTGGGTGTGATTGAGCAGACATCATGACCTTTCATCGGAAGATTCGTGAAGATGATTGCAGCATATTCCGCTCGTTTTAATTGTCAATATTGATTAATATAATCAACATAAAATTGACCGGAACCGCCATGCCCACTTACCTCAGCTCCACCGAAGCCGCCGCTGCGCTCGGCATCTCGCGCCAGACCCTGTATGCCTACGTCAGCCGCGGCCTGCTCAACGCGCAGTCGGACGGCACTGCGCGTGAAAGCCGCTATCTGGAAGAAGAAGTCACGCGCCTGGCGACCCAGCGCACCCGCGGACGCAAGCCCAAAGAAGTCGCCAAGGCCACGCTCAGCTGGGGCCTGCCGGTGCTGGAATCGGCCATCACGCTGATCGAAGATGGCCGGCTCTACTATCGCGGCCGCGACGCTGTCGCGCTGGCGAATTCGCAGTCCGTGGAAGACGTCGCCGCACTGCTGTGGAACGCAGATGTCCGACAGGCTTTTGGCGCCGCCGAAGTGACGGCTCATCCCGCCTACGCCGGTCTGCTCAGACATTTCGCCGGACGCCGCGCGGAAGAATCCTTGCTGCCGCTGTTCACGATCGCCAGCGACGACGCCCCCACCGCGCAGTGGCAAACCTCGTCCGAACGCACCGCCGAAGGCAGCGGCGCGCTGATGCGCCTGCTCGCCGCCAGCCTGCTCGGCACGCGACCGTCGGCAGCGCCGATCCACGAACAATGCGCCAAGGCGTGGAAGCTCGATGCGCACGGCGCGGCGCTGGTGCGCATGGCGCTGGTGCTGTGCGCCGATCACGAACTGAACGCCTCGAGTTTCACCGCGCGCTGCGTGGCGTCCACCGGCACCAGCCTGCGCGCCTCGGTCATCGCCGGACTGGCGGCGCTGACCGGCGGCAAGCATGGCGGTACAACGGCACGCGTGGAAGCCTTGCTGGATGAAATCGGCGCGAATGGAAAATCCGATATCGCCGCCGGATTGCAACGGCGCCTGGCGCGCGGCGACGACTTGCCCGGCTTCGGCCACCACCTCTATCCCGACGGCGACGTGCGCTCCAATGCCTTGCTGGCGGAAGTGTTGCCCCATCATCCGGCATGGCGCGACATCATCGCCGCCACCCGCGGCCTGATCGGCCAGCATCCGTCGGTAGACTTTGCGCTGGTGGCGCTGCGGCGTCATCTGCAATTGCCGGTGGGCGCCGCCTTCGGCCTGTTCGCGCTCGGACGCGGCATGGGCTGGATTGCACAGGCGCTGGAGCAGCGCGCCAGCGGTGAACTGATCCGGCCGCGCGCGGCTTATACAGGTCCGCGCCCGGTTCCACTCAACTCCAATCTCGTAAAATAACGAGAATACTTTCCGACGGTGCTACACTACGGTCCATGACTTCGCGCGTAAAAATCCTCCTGCTCTGGCTGCTGGCCTTTGCGATTCCCGTCCAGGGATTCGCTGCCGCCGTGCAGGCCGGTTGCGCGCCGTCCCATCGGATGCTGACGCCGGCGATGGTTGCACCTGCGGCCGAGGATCATCATCACGCAACGCATGACATGCATGCGTCGCACAACATAAGCGTACAAGCCGACGCCGGCCATCCGCTCCAGCATCAACACGACGCCGGCTCGGCATCGTGCAGCTCCTGCAGCGTCTGCACCATCGGCGCGGTCCTGCCGCTGGCGCTCGACAAGCTCATCAACCTGCCCGTCGCGGCAGACATCCACGTCGCCAGGACACCGCACGGCTTCGTCGGCTATACGCCGGAAAATCCCGAACGCCCCCCTTCACTGCCCGTGTAACCACTGAAGCTGCATCGGCGTAATCCGCCCGCAGCTTCATGCAACCGTTCCGGCGCCTGATCCTGATCGTGCGCCGGCGAACTTGTCGTTTGCACGAGGCTTACATGAATGCATTTCTCTTTTTGCGCCTGTCTTGGCGCAGATTCGCGCCGTCGCTGCTTGCCGTCCTGCTTGCGGGCTGCGCGAGTTTCAGCGACGACGGCGGCTTCAACGCCGTCAACCAGGCCGCGCAACAGCGGCTCAACCAGGAAACCAGTTGGACGCGCTCCGAGCAGGACGCCGACAACGCTGCCCGGCGCGTCCGGACCATGCTGGCGCACCCCTTGACCGTCGATGACGCGGTGCGCATCGCCCTGATCAACAACCGCGAACTTCAGGCGTCCTACAGCGAACTCGGTATTGCCGAAGCCGACCTGGTGCAGGCCGGACGACTGCCTAATCCGGGCTTCAGTTTCGGCCGCACCCATAGCGGCGACGATATCAAGATCGAGCGCAGCCTGTCGCTGTCGGTAATGCGTCTGCTGACGCTGCCCGCCGCATCGCGCATCGAGGCGAGGCGCTTCGAGCAGACCAAGCTGAAAGCGGCCGACGCCATGCTGCGCATCGCAGCGCAGACACGCAAGGCCTACTTCCTCAGCATTGCAGCGACGCAGAGCGTGCACTATCTGGAGCAGGTCAACCAAGCCGCCGAAGTCGCCCGCGAACTCGCCGCACGCATGGCGAAGAAAGGCAACTTCTCGCAACTCGACGCCGCACGCGAACAAGCGTTTTACCTCGACACTTCGGCGCGGCTAAAGCGTGCACGCACGCAAGCCGTGCAGGAACGCGAGAACCTCGTACGCCTGCTCGGCCTGCCGGGTCCCCGCTGGCAAGATGGCGAACTGCAGTTGCCGCAACGCCTGCCTGATCTCCCACGACAGCCGGCCACGCTGGATGACAGCGAGCAAGCAGCAATGGAGCAACGGCTCGACGTGCAATCGGCGAAGCTGGAAGTCGCCGCGCTGCAGACCTCACTCGGACTCAGCAAAGCCACCCGCTTCATCAACGTGCTCGACCTCGGTTACGTGCGCAATTCGGAAACCGGCAAAGCCGCCGAGGTCGGCTACCAGGCCAGCATCGACATCCCGCTGTTCGACTGGGGCGGCGCGCGCGTGGCCAAGGCCGAGGCGATCTACATGCAGGCGGCGCACCGGCTCGCCGCCACCGCCGTACAGGCGCAGTCGGAAGTACGCGTCGCCTACGCCGCGCAGCAGCACGCCTACACCCTGGCGCGCCAATACCGCGACGAGGTGGTGCCGCTGCGCAAGCGCATCTCCGACGAATACCTGCTGCGTTACAACGGCATGCTGATGAGCGTGTTCGACCTGCTGGCCGATGCGCGCGAGCAAGCCGATGCCGTCAATGCCGCCATCGACGCATCCCGCGACTACTGGATCGCCGACAGCGACCTGCAGCTGGCGCTAGGCGGACGGAGTGCTCCTGCACCAAACATTATCGAAGGAACAAAACATGACTGACACCGCCAACAAACTGAGCCGTCGCGCTTTCCTGCAAGGGTCTGCGCTGGCGGTAGGCGCCACCGCCGTCACGCGCATCGGCGCCGCCTCGCTGCCCGAAGCCGCCGTGCAACAGAGCGTCGCCACGCAAGCGCCGCTGACACCACCCAACGGCCGCCCCTATCATCCCGTCGTCACCCTCAACGGTTGGTCGCTGCCCTGGCGCATGAACAACGGCGTCAAGGAATTCCACCTGGTCGCCGAACCGGTGGTGCGCGAAATCGCCCCCGGCATGAAAGCCAACCTGTGGGGCTACAACGGTCAGAGTCCCGGCCCCACCATTGAAGTCGTGGAAGGTGACCGCGTGCGTATCTTCGTCACCAACAAGCTGCCGGAACACACCTCGGTGCACTGGCACGGCCAGCGCCTTCCCAACGGCATGGACGGCGTCACCGGCCTGACGCAGCCGGGCATTCCGCCGGGCAAGACCTTTGTCTACGAATTCACGGCGCGCCGTGCGGGCACCTTCATGTACCACCCGCATGCCGATGAAATGGTGCAGATGGCGATGGGCATGATGGGCTTCTGGATCACCCATCCCAAGGACCCCGGCTTCATGCGCGTGGACCGCGATTTTGTCTTCCTCCTGAACGCCTACGACATCGAACCGGGCGCGGCCACCCCCAAGGTCAACACCATGCTCGACTTCAACCTCTGGACCTGGAACAGCCGCGCCTTCCCCGGCATTGATGCGCTGCCGGTGCGGCAGAACGACCGCGTGCGCATCCGCGTCGGCAACCTGACCATGACCAACCATCCCATCCATCTGCACGGCCATGAGTTTGTCGTCACCGGCACCGACGGCGGCTGGACGCCACCCGCTTCGCGCTGGCCGGAAGTCAGCGCCGACATCGCCGTCGGCCAGATGCGCGCGATCGAATTCGACGCCACCGAAGAAGGCGACTGGGCGCTGCATTGCCACAAATCCCATCACACCATGAACGCCATGGGCCACGGCGTGCCTACCATGATCGGCGTCGAACAAGCCGACCTGGCGAAGAAGATCAACCGCCTCATTCCGGATTACATGGTGATGGGCGACAAGGGCGGCTCCATGGGCGACATGGAGATGCCCCTACCCGACAACACGCTGCCAATGATGGGCGGCGCTGGTCCCTACGGCTCGCTCGAAATGGGCGGCATGTTCAGCGTCGTCAAGGTACGCAAGAACCTGGCGCGCAATGACTACCGCGACCCCGGCTGGTACCAGGCTCCGCCCGGTACGGTCGCCTACGAATGGCGCGGCGCGAACCAGCCCGCCGCTGCTGCACCCGGTCCCACTCCGACAGCCGGAGGGGATAACCACACCTTCAACGTGATCCGTCGATCGCACCAACATTAACCAAGGAGTACGCCATGCACCATCGCCATTTCTTCGCAGCACTCACCATCGCCATCGCCGGCAGCAACGCCGCTGCCCAATCCATGCAATCCACCCACCGTCACGACGACCATGCCGACGGCGGCATCGGGCAGCCTGGCGTGGCGACGAACGTCAGCCGTACCATCAAAGTCGACATGCGCGACAACATGCGCTTCACCCCCGATGCCATCCGGGTCAAGGCCGGCGACACCATCCGATTCATCGTCATCAACAGCGGCAAGATCCGGCACGAAATGGTATTCGGCAGCGATGCCCAACTGAAGGCCCACTACGCCGCCATGTTGAAGAATCCCGACATGGAACACGCTGACGACAACCAGATCACGCTCGCGCCCGGCAAGAGCGGCGAACTGCTCTGGCAGTTCAGCCAGGCAGGCACGGTCAACTTCGCCTGCCTGCAACCGGGACATTACGACGCCGGCATGAAAGGCAGCGTGACCGTGGCCGGCGCTGCACACCAACACTGACTGACGTGGAAAGGATGACCATGAAATACCTGAATTACTGGACACCGCTGCTGGCATGGCTTGCGCTGGCGACGACCCTCGGCGCCTCGCCTTCCGCAGCGGCGCAACAAACTCTCGCGCCGGCTCCGGCTGCGGAAAGTGAATCCGCGCCGCGCGTGGCCGGCGAAGTCCGCAAGGTCGATACCGAGGCCGGCAAGATCACCCTGCGCCACGGCGACATCCCCAATCTGGAGATGCCGCCCATGACCATGGTATTCCGCGTGGCCTCGCCGGATTTCCTGAGCAAGGTCAAAGCCGGCGACCAGGTGCTGTTCTCCGCTGAAAAGCGCAACGGCGCGCTGACGGTCACCGCCATCGACGTCAGGCCTGACAAGTAAGACTGCCGACAGAAAACCGGGCTATCATCTTCCCTCTGACGAGAGGGTCGGCGACCGCATCGAGGCGGTCGCCGCTCCGCCATAACAACGACAGGAGACCGCATGAGCGCCCACATCATCGACACCACGCCCGAAGCCTACAGCTACCCGCTGCTGATCAAGCAATTGCTGCACTCCTCCATGGCGACTGCGCCCGATCAGGAGATCGTCTACGGCATCGACAACCAGCGCCGCCACACCTACGCCGACCTCAACGTACGCATCCAGCGCCTCGGCAACATGCTGCGCGAACTCGGCCTGCAACGCGGCAACACCGTCGCCGTCATGGACTGGGACAGCCACCGTTATCTGGAATGTTTTTTTGCCGTGCCGATGCTCGGCTGCGTGCTGCAGACCGTCAACGTGCGCCTGTCGCCGGAGCAGATCGCCTACACGCTCAACCACGCGCAGGCCGACGTGCTGCTGGTGAATTCGGATTTCCTGCCGGTGCTCAAGCAGATCCGCGGCGAGCTCAAGACGCTCACGCGTTGCGTGCTGATCACCGACGACGGCACGCCGGCGCCAAACGGTCCCGGCTTCGCGGGCGAGTACGAAGAACTGCTGGCGCAGGCGTCGCCGACCTGCGAGTTCCCCGATTTCGACGAGAACGCGCGCGCCACCACCTTCTACACCACCGGCACCACCGGCTTGCCCAAGGGCGTCTACTTCAGCCATCGTCAGCTGGTGCTGCACACGCTGGCGGTAACCGCAGGCCTGGCGCTGGCGCCGCAGCAAGGCCGCCTCCATCGCGACGACGTCTACATGCCACTGACGCCGATGTTCCACGTGCACGCCTGGGGCCTGCCTTACGTCGCCACGATGGCCGGACTCAAGCAGGTTTACCCGGGCCGCTACGTGCCCGACACCATTCTCAAACTGATCGATACGGAGAAGGTCACCTTCTCGCATTGCGTACCGACCATCCTGCACATGGTGCTGAGCGCTCCGGCCGCAAAAGACGTCGACTTGTCGAAGTGGAAAATGATCATCGGCGGCTCCGCCATGACCAGCGCGCTGGCGCAGACGGCGCGCGAACGCGGCATCGACGTCTTCACCGGCTATGGCATGTCAGAGACCTGCCCGATTCTCTCGCTGGCGCACGTACCCACCGCCGAACTCGGTACCGGACAAGACGTCGCCACCCGCGTGAAGACCGGACGCCCGATACCGCTGGTGGCGCTGCGCACGGTCGACGCCGACATGAACGACTGCCCGCACGATGGCAAGAGCACGGGTGAAGTGGTGGTGCGCGCGCCGTGGCTCACGCAAGGCTACCTGCACAATCCGGAGGCGTCGCAAGGCCTGTGGGAAGGCGGCTGGCTGCACACCCAGGACATCGGCAACATTGACGCCCGCGGCTACCTGCAGGTCACCGATCGCATCAAGGATGTGATCAAGACCGGCGGCGAATGGGTGTCGTCACTGGAGATCGAGGAAATCATCGCGCGTCATCCCGCCGTCGCGGAGATCGCGGTGATCGGCGTGAAGGACGCGAAATGGGGCGAACGCCCGGTGGCGCTGGTGGTGCTCAAGGCCGACCAGGCCGGCAAGATCGATGCCGACGACATCCGCAAGCTGGTGCTGGCGGCAGCCGATGACGGCGTGATTTCAAAATATGGCGTACCGGACCGCATCGAGTTCGTCAGGGAACTGGCGCGCACCAGCGTCGGCAAGCTCAACAAGCGCGTGATGCGCGAGCAGTACCCTTCCTGACCGACCCTCGTGCTTGAAGCAGGACGTTCAGAACAAGTTCAGTCGTCCTGCGACATCACGCGGTTCTTGCCGCTCTGCTTGGCCTTGTAGAGCCGCTTGTCGGCCAGGCGAATCAGGTCGCTCTGGGTCTGCTCTTCCTTCGGAATCACGGTGGCCGCGCCGACGCTGACGGTCACCCACTCGCCGGTGGTCGAATGCGCGTGGCCGATGTGCAGGGCCTCTACCATCTCGCGCAACTTCTCGCCCGCTGAGCGCGCGCCTTCGGCATCGGTGCCCGGCAGGATGACCGCGAACTCTTCGCCGCCGTAGCGCGCGCTGAGGTCGGATGAACGCACCGCGCTGGCTTCCATCGCCCGCGCCACGTTCTTGAGCACCTGGTCGCCGGCGACGTGGCCGTAGTTGTCGTTGTAGAGCTTGAAGTTGTCGACGTCGATCAGCAGCAGCGAAATCTCTTGCTGCACGCGCTTGGCGCGCTTCCATTCCGCGTTCAGGTAGTCGTCGAAATAACGCCGGTTGGCGATGCTGGTCAGGCCGTCGGTATTGGTCAGGCGCTGCAGTTCGAAATTGCTCTTCTGCAGTTGTTGCTGGCTTTCGCGCAAGGCGCGGTAGGCGGCGTCGCGCTGCAGCTGGTTGTTGTATGAGCGCGAGTGGTAGCGGATGCGCGCGATCAGTTCGATCGTGTCCGGCAGCTTCACCATGTAATCGTTGACGCCGGTGGCGAAGGCATCGCGCTTGACCAGCGCGTCTTCCTTGCTCGACAGCACGATGATGGGAATGTCCATCGTCCGCGGATTGCTGCGGTACTGTTTCACCAGCGTCAGGCCGTCGACGCCGGGCATCACCAGGTCTTGCAGGATTACGGTGGGCTGGGTCTTTTCCGCGACGCCCAGGGCGTCTTCGGCACGCGGGCAGAAATGGAAATCGATGTCGGATTCGGTCAACAACGCGCGCCGGATCGCTTCACCGACCATGGCCTGGTCATCCACCAGCAGCACCATGATCTTGTAGTCGGCCGGCGGCAGTCGTATGCCGAGGTCGCTGTCGTTACCGTCATTGCCGGTAAGAGTCGGAGACTCCATGTTGTCGTTCCTTTGCATCATGTAAATTGACTGACCAGCGCCTTGGCGATGGTCGCTATGGGCAGGATTTCGGTGGCGGCATCGAGCGCGGCAGCCGCCTTCGGCATGCCGTAGACGGAACTGCTCTCGCGATCCTGGGCGATCGTGTGATAGCCCGCGTCGCGCATGGCTTTCAAGCCGACGGCGCCGTCCCGCCCCATGCCGGTCAGCAGTACGCCCACAGCCTGGCCGCGCCACTGCCGCACCACGCTGTTGAAAAACACGTCGATCGAAGGATGGTAGACATCGTCCGGCGACTCCGGCGCATAGCCGAGGCTATCGCGATTCCTGAACAGCAAATGCTGATTGGTGCCGGCCATCAGGACCGTACCGCACTGCGGGCGGTCGCCCTCCTGCGCCACCTTGACCTTCAGCCCGCTCTGCTGCTGCAGCCAGCCCGCCATGCCGCCGGCAAAACCAGGATCGATGTGCTGCACGATCACGATGGCCGCCGGAAAAGCATCGGGCAGCTGCCGCAGGATAGTCGCCAGTGCGCCCGGGCCGCCAGCCGAGGCACCGATCGCCACCAGCTTGTCGGACGCCGTCGGCAGCGCCGACATTAACGGCATTGTCTTTGGCTGGACCTTCGCGCGCGCGGCTGGCGACCGCGCCGGCTTGCGCTCCATGCGGCCGATACGGGATATCTTTTCCATCAGAACCGCCGAACCCTGACGCCAGTCGCTGCCCGACAGCGCCGGGGTATCGACGGCGTCAAGCGCGCCATGGCCGAGCGCCTGGTAGACCTTGTCGGCGCAGGCGCCGATGTCGGCCGTGACGATCAGGATCGGGCACGGCGTCTGCTGCATGATGCGGCGCGTCGCTTCGACGCCGTCCACACCCGGCATGACGATGTCCATCAGGATCAGGTCCGGCAATTGCCAGGCGCACAACTCCACCGCCTGCGCGCCGTCCTGCGCCACCCACAGCAACTGGTGTTCGGGCCACTCCGCCAGCACGCGGCGCAGTATCTCGACCACCATGGGAACATCATTGACGATGGCGATCTTCATCAGGCCGCTCCGATCAGATCGACCACCGCCTGCAGCAGCGTCTCGTCGTGGAAGCTGCTCTTGGTGAAATAGTGATCGGCGCCGGCTTCGAGGCCGCGCTGGCGATCTTCTTCGCGGTCCTTGTACGACACGATCATCACCGGCAGGCTGCGCAGGTGCGACGCCTGCCGGATCAGCGTGACCAGTTCGATACCGTCCATGCGCGGCATGTCGATATCGGTGATGACGAGATCGAACTGTTCGGTGCGCACGGCGTTCCAGCCGTCCATGCCGTCGACCGCAACGGTGACCTGGTAACCGCGGTTGCTCAGCAGCTTGCGCTCCAGTTCGCGCACCGTCAGCGAATCATCCACCACCAGTACTTTCTTGCGGGCCACGCCGGCATCGTCGGCAGCCGCGTGGCCGACGTTTTCAAGCTGGCCCGCGAGGCTGAGCTTCTCCACAGAACGCAGCATGTCGGCCACGTCCAGGATCAGCACCGGCGCGCCATCTTCCATCAGGGCGCCAGCCTGCACGTTGGGAAGCTTGCCGAGGCGCGCATCGAGCGCCTGCACCACCAACATGCGCTCGCCGAGGAAGCGATCCACCGCCACCCCATAGGTGTGCTCGTTGTCGCCGATGACCACCACCATGACCGACTCGCCCTTGGCCCGCAACTCTCCCTTTTGCAGGATCTGGTGAGCACTGACGAGACCGATCTGGCGTCCTTCGAAACTGAAATGCTGGTAACCCTCGAGCACGTCCAGTTTTTCGCGCTGCAACGCCAGCGTGCGGTTGACGTAAGCCAGCGGAAACGCATACGGTTCGCCGTCGATGCTGACCAGCAAACTTCGTATCACCGACAGCGTCAGCGGCAACTGCAGCTGGAAGCGCGTACCCTGTCCGGCCGTGCTGGTGATGCGCACCGTGCCACGCACCTGCTTGAGCATGTCGGCGACGACGTCGAGGCCGACGCCGCGGCCGGAAATATCGGTGACGGTGTCGCGCAGGCTGAAGCCCGGCAGCAGCAGGAACTCCAGCAACTCAGCTTCGCTCAGGCGCGTGACGATGTCCTCGGTGGACAACTTGCGCGCGACGATGGCCGCCTTCAATTGCGCCATGTCGATGCCGGCGCCGTCGTCGCTGACGTTGACCTGCAGCATGCCGGCGCTGTGGCGCGCCTCCAGCGTGATGCGGCCCTGCTCCGGCTTGCCGGCCTGCAGGCGCTCCTGCGGCGATTCGATGCCATGGTCAACGGCGTTGCGCAACAGGTGACCGATTGGGGCATCGAGTTTTTCCAGGATATCGCGGTCGATCTGGGTCGCGTGGCCGACAATGTCCAGCCGCACCGACTTGCCCAGTGCGTGGCCGACGTCGCGCACCATGCGCGCATAGTGGCCGGAGCCTGCCCCGGCGACGTCGGAGAACGGTCGCATGCGGCAGGCCAGCGCCTCTTCGTAGAGACGTTGCGACAGGTTGACGGAATGGCGGTCGAACATTTCCAGCTCTGCCAGTTGGTCGCCGACCATGTGCTGCGATTGCAGCATCAGTGCACGCACTTCATTAAGCGCGACTTGCGCGGCATCGCCGCCGGCTTCCATCTTTTGCTGCAGCATGTCGAGCGCCTGTGCGGCTTCACGCTGCAGGCGCTTGACGCGCAGCATCGATGCAGCAAACGGTTTGAGGCGGCGCGACTCCACCAGTGATTCGCCGCTCAGGCTGAGCAGGCGGTCGAGGTTGTCGGCGGACACGCGCACCGACCGGCCGGCGCCGGCGTAGGCGTTATCGCGCGTGTCAGTTGGCATTGCCGGCGCTGCGGCGACGGCTTCCGGCTCGGCTGCAATGACGGGCGCTTCTTCCGCATCATCGCTGCTATCGGTCATCGCCACACTGAGCGCCAGCATGAAAGCATCGATCTCCGGCTTACCTTCCTTGTCGCCCCAGGTTTCGTCGTCATCCGGCGCATTGGCGATGCGCACCAGCAAGTCGACGCCCTTGAACAAAGCGTCGATCTGCCTGCGCCGCAAGCTCAGCTTGCCTTGCTGCGCCAGTACGAAACAATCTTCCATGACGTGCGCGACGTTGACACCGGCATTGAGCGTGATGATGCGCGCTGCGCCCTTGAGCGAATGGGCGGCGCGCATGCAAGCTTCCAGCGGCTCGGCCAATTGCTCGGGATCGATGTCCCCGGCGTGGCGCTCCAATTCCAGCAAGCCGGCGTTGAGCACCTGTACCTGGCTTTCCACTTCCTGCCGGAACAACTCCAGCATGGTCATCTGCCGCAGATCGGGTGAACTCATGTCAGGCTCCGATTCAAGGCATAAAACAGCAAACCGCAGTCGAGCAGGCCGAGCTGCCGGTCGCGCCAAGAGATCAGTGATTGGGTGTAGGTCATGCCGGCATGCGCCATGGTCGAAGGCGGCGGCTGCACGGCATCGGCTGCATAGCCATAGACGCCGGCGACTTCGTCGACTGGAAACACCAGCACCTGCTGTTCATGCTCCACCACCAGCAGGCGCTGTGCAGTTTTGGCGGAGGCGACATCTGTCATGCCGAGCATGCGGGCAAGCGACACGCAGATCTTCAGTGCGCCGCGGATATTGGTCAGCCCGAGCACCACCGGATTGGCCTGGCCCGGCAAACTGTGGACCGCGCGCGCCTCGATCACTTCGACCACCGCTGCGGTCGGAAACGCCAGCCATTCAGCGCCGACGCGAAACGCCAGCATCGACGCAGTGGCGTCGCCGCGACCGCGCGCTTGCGCCTCGGCTTCGCCGGCCGGCGAAAACAGGCCGGCACCCGCATCGTCGCCGAACACGGGCCGATCGAGCAGTGCCGAAGCGGCCGATGCGAAGGTCGGGCAATTGAGACAGCGGAAATATTCTTTCAATTTGACGCAGCTGTTGTCGCCGCGTACGCCGATGCGATTCCAGCAATCGTCGACGGCGATTTCCACGACGACCGGCGCGGAGGCGAGATCAGACATGCGAGCGCTCCTCGTTGGCCTGCTTCAGTTGCGCACTTGCAGCACGCTCGGCACGTTCCTGCAAACGCCGCGCGCCGGCGTCGTCGCCCTGCGCCGCCAGCAACGCGGCCAGGTGCAGCAAGGCTTCGCGGTGATCGGGCTGCAGATAGATTGCCTTGCGATAGAGCTGCTGTGCGGCGACGGCATCCTGGCGCGCATCGCTGATCAGGCCTTGCAAATGGTAAGCATCGGCATTAGGGCCGGCAGCATGCAACTGCTGCTCGCACAGCGCCTCGGCCTGCGCCAGTTCGCCGCGGTCGGCGCAGGCGCGCGCCTGCGCGAGCAGGTTCTCTTTTACAACGGCAGATGGCGTCGCTTCGGAAATGCGTTGGAGAACCGGTGCAACCCGCACGGGCCGGACACGCGGCGGCGGTGCCGGTTCAGGCGTAACCACCCGCGGAATTGTCGCCACGATCTTCGGCGGTGGCAGGTCCAGGCGAACTCCCGCTTTCTTGCGGCGGAAACCGAAACTGAGCGGGATGCCGATGGATTCGATATGCGGTTTGAGCAGCAGTCCGGCCTCGGCCGGACCGACGAAAATGCATCCGTCACGGTCAAGCAGGCGCTCCAGCACCTGCACCGCCTGCAGTTGCACCTCGCGATCGAAGTAGATCAGCACGTTGCGGCAGAAGATGAAATCGTAAGGCGCTTCATTGAGCATGAAGTCGGCAGCCAGCATGTTGCCGAAGCGGAAAGCGACCTGCTGCCGCACGTCCTCGGCAAGCACCCAGTCGTGCTGGCCGATACCTTCATGGCTGCCGGTGAAATGGCGTTCGCGATACTCGAGTTGTTTTCCGCGGAACGAATTGCGGCCGTAGACGGCGCGGCGCGCTGCGGCCAGCGAACGATGGCAGATGTCGACGCCGTCGATGCGGAATTGCGCGGGCGGCACGCCGGCCTCGAGCAGCGCCATCGCGATGGAATACGGTTCTTCGCCGGTCGAACAAGGCAAGCTCAGGATGCGCACGGTGGCGTTGGGTGCACGAACTATTTTATCGCGGGCCAGGCGCGCGACGGCGAGGATCGCTTCACGGTCGCGGAAGAACCAGGTCTCCGGCACCACCACGAGTTCGATGAGCTCCTGCAATTCGCCCACGCCGGATTGCAGGACGTGCAGGTAGCCGGTCGTGTCGGCCAGACCCAGCACATTCATGCGCTCACGCACGCCGCGCTCGATCAGCGCGCGCCCCACCGACGCGATGTCCAGTCCCATATGCTGCTTGAGCATGGCGGCGATCGGCTCGACCGCGACATGGTGAGCATGGGAAATCGGCGAAGCGTTGGCGCTCATGCCGGGCTCTCCTCTGGAAACAGCAAGGCCTGCACCTCGGCATCGAGCATGTCGGCGACCTTGACCCACTGGATCAGGCCGGCGCCGTGGCGCATGACCGGGCCGAGGTAGCGTGCATTGTCGTGCGCCAGCCCCGATCCGGTGAAATCGGCCGCTTCGCAGCGCAGCGTATCGGTGGCGCGCTCGACGATCAGTCCCAGCAGTTGCGGCGCTTGCCCTTCAGGCGTGTAATGGACCAACACCATGCGTGTGCTCAGCCGCGCTGCGGCAGGCATGTCGAGCGCCAGCATGCTGACGTCCAGCACCGGCACGTTGCGGCCGTCGTGGCTGAAGATGCCGCGCACCCACGGCGGCGCTTCGGGCACCTGCTTGCATGGCGCAGGCGGCAGCACCACCGCCACCTGGGCGGCGTCGAGCGCATAGCGCTCATTGCCGATCTGGAAAATCAGGAACAGCATGGCCGGCCGCTCAGGCCGATACCTTGAAGCGCGAGACGCCGTTGCGCAGGCCGTTCGACACCAGGTTCAGTTCGTCGATGGCCTGGCTCGATTGCTGCAGCGACTCGACGGTCTGCTGGGCTGCTTCGCTCAGCTGCAGCAGCGCCTGGTTGATCTGTTCGGCGCTGTTGGCCTGCGCCTGCATGCCTTCGTTGACCACCTGGAAGCGCGGCGCCAGCGCCTGCACCTGGGCAATAATCTGCGACAGCTGGGTGCCGACCTGCTGCACTTCAGCCATGCCGCGACGGACCTGGTCGGAGAACTTGTCCATACCCATGACGCCGGCGGCGACGGCAGACTGGATTTCCTTGACCATCAGTTCGATGTCGTACGTAGCCACGGCGGTCTGGTCGGCCAGGCGGCGGATTTCGGTCGCCACGACCGAGAAGCCGCGACCGTATTCGCCGGCCTTTTCGGCCTCGATGGCGGCGTTCAGCGACAACAGGTTGGTCTGGTCGGCGACCTTGGTGATGGTAGTGACGACCTGGTTGATGTTGCCGGCCTTCTCGTTGAGGATGGCCAGCTTGCCGCTGACCGAGCCGGCCGCTTCCATGACGTCCTGCATGGTGTCTTCCATGCGCGTCAGGCCGCTCTGGCCGCTGCCGGCGAGCGTGGCCGCCTGCTCCGACACCAGCGAGACTTCGTTCATGGTGCGCACCAGGTCGCGCGAGGTGGCGAAGATTTCGCGCGAGGTGACGCCGATCTCGGTGGTGGTGGCGGCCGTCTCGGAGGCGGTGGCCTGTTGCTGGCGCGACGTGGCGGCGATTTCGGTGACCGAAGTCGACACCTGCGCAGAAGATTTCTGCGCCTGGCCGACCAATGCGGTCAATTCATCGGTCATGCGGTTGAAGCCTGCCGCCAGATGTGAAAATTCGTCGCGGCGCTCGAAGTACAGGCGCTGCGAAAAATCACCGGCGCGCATCACATCGAGGATGCCCATCAGGCGCTGCATCGGCCCGGTAATCGCGCGCAGCAGGAAGTAACCGCACACCAGCGCCGCCGCCAGCGCGGCGATGACCGCGATCAGCATGCTGGTCTTGGCCTGCGTCACGGCGTCGGTAATGCGTTGCGCCGAATCGTCGGAGATGGCTTTGTTCACCTCCACCATCTTCTGCGTCAGCGCATAGCCGCTGCGCCAGGCCGGGCGCAACTGGTCGGAAACGATCTTGTAGACAGCCGGATTGGGACTGGACAAGTCCATGCGCAGGATGTCCTGCTGGATCTGGCGGTATGCCATGCGGGCCTGCTTGAACTGGTCGAACAAGGCGCGGTCGCGCGCATTGAAGATGGTTTTTTCGTACTCTTCCTGCAGATGGTTGAGGCGCTCTGCATTGGCACGCAACAGGGCGATGTCGGCCTGGCGCGTCGCTTCACTCTGGTCTACCTGGGAAATTTGCTGGCCCAGCAGCAGGTTTTCATACCAGGCGGCGTTGATCATGGTGCTGTAATACAGGCCGGGCGTTGAGTCCTGGCGCAGGCTGGTGGCCTCGTCGTCAATCTTGGCCAGCCTGGTGTAGGCGATTCCGGCCATGATCACCATCAGGATCAGGATGACCGCAAAGCTGCCGAGGATTCGCTGTTTGATCGTCCAATTTTTCATGCTGACGGGCTCTCTGAATGGGATAAAAGATGATGCGGAAGATAGCGTGAAACTAATATCGAAAAATCATCGAAAAAACGCTAGATTCTTGCTTTCCGCGCATTATCCCCGAATCGCCCGTGCATTGCCACCCGCGGCCACAATGAAAAACGCCGGTGCAGAGATCTGCACCGGCGTTTTTCATTTACAAGCTCAGGACGGCCCTGCGGACAGTCGGATCAATTGAAGATCACCGTCTTGTGGCCGTTGAGCAGGATGCGATGTTCGGTGAACCATTTCACCGCGCGCGCCAGTACTACCGATTCGATGTCGCGGCCGATGGCGGTCAGCGTTTCCGGTCCCATGGAATGGTCCACGCGTTCGACGCCCTGCTCGATGATCGGGCCTTCGTCGAGGTCGCTGGTGACGAAATGCGCAGTGGCGCCGATCAGCTTCACACCGCGGTCATGCGCCTGGTAATACGGCTTGGCGCCCTTGAAGCTGGGCAGGAAGGAATGGTGGATGTTGATCGCGCGGCCCTTGAGCGCGGCGCACATCGACGGCGACAGTATCTGCATGTAACGCGCCAGCACCACCAGGTCGATCTGGTTGTGCTCGACGATTTCCAGGATGCGCGCTTCCTGCGCCAGCTTGGCCTCTTCCGACGCACCGGCGGCCAATGGCAGATGATGGAAGGGGATGTTGTAGCTTGCCGCCAGTTGATAGAAGTCGGTGTGATTGGACACAATGGCCGGGATTTCCACCGGCAGCAGGCCGCTCTTGTAGCGGAACAGCAGGTCGTTGAGGCAATGGCCGATCTTCGACACCATCAGCAACACGCGCGGCTTGGCGGCGGCGTCGTGCAGTTCCCAGTCCATGTTGAGCGAAGCGCCGAGCAGCGCAAAATCGGCGCGCAGCACTTCATCTCTGATCGCGGTGTCTTCCGACGCGAAATGCACGCGCATGAAGAACAACTTCGACTGCGCGTCGCCGAATTGCGCGGAATCGATGATGTTGCAGCCGTGATCGGCCAGGAAACCCGAGACGCGATGGACGATACCGCGCTGGTCGAGGCAGGAGATGGTGAGGATGTATTCCGGGTGAGTCATAGTCGTTCTTAGAAGCACAGTCGCCCACTGCCAGACCCGGAGAAGCCTCCAGGTGCAGCCGAATGGCGAAAAACCGCTATTGTCGCATGCCCGGCGCACGCGCACAAAGCTCCAAACCCGGATCACGGGCCTGGAAAGCACGAAAAACGGCTAAAAGCCGTTAAAAACAGGCGAACAAGGTCAGCAACCCGTCCGAAACATTCCGGAAAGCGTCGCACCGCCTTCGCCGTCTTGAGCACCAAGCCCCTATACGGCCACAGGTGGACACGCCGCTGCCGCACCTGCGGCAAGCAGCTGACGGTCGTCGCTTATGCGATGAAGACGACCAGGTGAACTGGAGGCGTCCGTTAAGCCGTTTTAGCCTGCAACAGCTCGCGCTGCTCAGCGCTGCCGCCGACCTGCACATCGCCGCTGAGCTGGCCGCCTTCTTCGATCACCAGTTTGCCGTAACGAATCTTGCCCGATACCCGGCCGCTGGAATAAATCACCAGTTTCTGGCGAACGGTCAGATCTCCGTCGAAGTCGCCACGGATTTCAGCCAGGTCGATTTCCGCGGACCCCTTGAAGGCGCCCTTTTCTGCGATCTGGATCACGCGCGAATCCATGGTGGCTTCCACGCGGCCTTCGACCACGAGCGTGTCGCAGTCGTTGATTTCGACGCCTTTCAGTTTGATGTTGGGACCGACGATCAGCTTGCTGCCCATTTCGTTGGAGCCGGAGTTGTTGTTCGGCTGCGAACCGGACGAAGAAGTGGAAGTCGGAGTAGCCGTCTTGGACACATTGGATACGCCCGGTTGCGTCAAGTTGTTGTTGGCGCTGAAAGGGGAATTTGGCGAATTGGTTTCTCGTTTGCCAAAGAGGGTTTCTGAGCGAAGCATGGTATCTCCTGAAGATAGATGTGCGGTGCAAGACGTGGCACTGATAAAACAAATCGGGGACAGGATCTTCATATGGTGGCGCAGTGTTTCGACGCGATGATGAACGCTGTCCTCCGCGGAGGATGAGATCGCTGTAATGCTGATGCCGTTTGCGTTTGCACGACATGAGTTGTGCAGCGATATCAGGCGATTCGGCACATCATGAAATAGAAAGTTCACGAGAATTTTGTAACAGTGAAATGAGATTGCAGAACATTCGCGCAGCAGAAATCGCGGAGCGGATTTTTTATGCGTATAGAATTTTCGCGACACGCAAATATCGCCGCACGCATCCTCATTTTTCATGCGGGCTTTCACTCTGGTTTTCACTCTGCGAGGCGATTATTTTTCATGGCGGCGAAGATGGTGTCGCCAATCGGCGACACCATCGCTTCGACCCATCGCACGACAGATGCCGGTTACATTTTTCGGCGCATCTTTTTTCTTTTTTTATTTTTCTTCCGCACCTCTTTTTTATTTTTCACGTCGTCGACATCGCGCACCGCCCTCCCTCAACAGCTTGACTTTTTGCATGCCGCAAGAGATTCTTTGCCGCACTTAACGACGCGCCGACTCATTGCTCACGTCGCGCGTCTATTTCCATAACAACGAACGGGGTAAACATGAGCGACACTTTCGATCCGCCGGGGCAGCCTGAACCCAACCAACCGGTGAGCTTTGCTTCGCTGCTGCCGGCACAAACCGGACCATCGGCGCAAGCGTTTACGTTCAGCGGACGCGGCTCCGAATATTTCCGCATATGGATAGTCAATCTGCTGCTGTCGGTGGTCACTTTCGGCATTTACTCGGCGTGGGCCAAAGTGCGCCGCCTGCGTTATTTTTATGACAACACGACGGTGGCCGGCACCAGCTTCGAGTATCACGGCAATCCCATCGCCATCCTCAAGGGCCGCATCGTCGCGGTGGTGCTGCTGTTCGGTTACCAGTTTGCGTTCAACTACAACCCGCTGCTGGGCATGATCGCGCTACTGGTGTTTGCGCTGGCGGTGCCGTGGCTGATCTGGCGCAGCCTGCAGTTCAAGCTGTACAACTCCAGTTACCGCGGCATCCGCTTCGGTTTTCGCGGGAACGCGGGCGGCGCTTACAAGGCTTATCTGCTGCTGCCCATCCTGACCGTGCTGACGCTGTACCTGCTGACGCCGTTCACGCACCAGCGCATCAAACGCTTCCAGCACAATGAATCACGCTTCGGCGCCAGCCATTTTTCATTCGACGGCTCGGTGGGGAGTTTCTACAAGACCTACCTGATCGGCTTCGGGATTTACCTGGCGGGCTTTATTGCAATCGTGGTGGCGCTGGGCGGCACCGCGCTGATCGCCGCCGGACGTGATTTCGGCGAACACAGCGTGTTTTCATTCATGTTGCTGTTCTTTGCGCTGTATGTGTGGACGTTCCTGATGTATCCGCTGTTCCTGACGCTGCTGCAAAACCTGATCTGGAACCATACCCGGCTCGGCGAACACCGCTTCCATAGCGCGATGCGCTGGCCGCGCATGATGTTCATCGCTTTCACCAACATCATCGGCATCGTGGTGACGCTGGGGTTGTTCACGCCGTTCGCGCAGATCCGCGCGCTGCGCTACAAGATCGAATCGATGAGCCTTCATGCGGCCGGCAATCTCGATGAGTTCATCGCCGACAACGCAGCCCAGGGCTCCGCCGCCGGTGAAGGCCTGAGCGACCTGCTCGACTTCGACCTCTCGCTTTGAGCGCGGCGATGCAGGTTGCAGCGTTCTATTTCGACGGCAAGACCTCGCGTCGCCACGCAGTCACGCTGGACGTGGCCGACGGCGTCGCCACCATCAGCGGCGAGGCCGAGCGGACCTGCCCGATTACGCAGCTGCGCGTGTCCGAGCGACTCAACCGGGCGGCCCGCAAGGTGACCTACCCGGATGGCGCCTATCTCGAAATCCAGGATAACGCCGCCTTCAATAGCCTGCTGCAAGCCACCGCGCACCGCGACTCGCTGGTGGTGCGCATGCAGCAGAACTGGCGCGCCACGCTGGCCGCGGCCGCGGCGCTGGTGGCGGTGCTGGTGATGGGTTACCTGTATCTGCTGCCGCTGGCGGCGGAAATCGTCGCGCGCTCGTTGCCCATCAGCGTCGAGCAGCGCATCGGCGACGGCGCGCTGGACTTCCTCGACGACCATATCCTGCTGCCGACGCAGTTGCCGGTCGCCCGGCGCACCGCCATCACGACCCGCTTTCGCGCGCTGACGGCCGAAGTGGAAGACGTGCCCCACTACGAGATCGTATTCCGCAAAAGCCGTATCGGGCCGAATGCGCTGGCGCTGCCGTCGGGTCAGATCGTGCTGACCGACGAGATCGTCACGCTGCTGGACGACGACGACGCCGTCATGGGCGTGCTGGCGCATGAACTGGGCCACGTGCACCGGCGCCACCTGATGCGCCGCCTGATCCAAAGCTCGGCGATCGGCGCGGCCGCGACGGCACTGTTCGGCGACGTCTCGGCGGTGATCGCCAATATCCCGACGGTGCTGCTGGACATGAAGTATTCACGCGACGTCGAGCGCGAGGCCGACGACTATGCCGTGGAGCTGTTCAAGGCCAACGGCATCAGCCGCAAGAAGCTGGCGTACGTGTTCGAGAAGCTGGGCGCGAAGGAAGCTGCCGGCGGCGCGGTGCCGCCCTACCTGTCAAGCCACCCGCCCAGCGCCGAGCGGGTCGAGCGCATTCTGAGCGCGCAATAGCCCGCCGGCAGTGGTTCAAGCTCAGGCCGGGACCTGATCGAGGAAACCGGTCACGCTGCGCAGGCGTCCTTCCTGCAGGACGGCGTAATCGGTGCCCTTGATCATGGCTTCTTCGCCGTCCAGCCCCAGCGCCCACGAAAAGCGCAGATGATCGCCGTGGAAGTCGGCCGCGCCGATGCGGCTGAAGCGGAAGCCCGGGAAGCGCTCGTGCACCGCGGCGACCAGTTCCGAGATGGCGGCGTGGCCGTCCCCTTGCATCAGCGGATCGCGGTAGCTGGCGTCGGCAGTCCAGAGTTCGTCGATCAGGCCGGCGCGGCGCGCGGCGTCGGGTTCGTTCCAGACGGCGATATAGAGGTCGACCAGCTGGCTCATGTGTTGGTTGTTCAGGTCTGTCATGTTCAGCTCCATGTAGTAAGTGAGGTAGTAACCAAGGTGGGAATGCAACTGAGCGCGGCCCGAATCTCGTGCAACATCAGCTTCAGCACATTCAGGGCAACGTCGGGCACATCTTTGCGCATGCCCGTAACCCCGGCAATTACCTCGGAGGTAATGTGAGGATGCCAGACGATGCGCTATGATCCCCTCATGATCACAACATCTTCCTTGGCTACGCCACCGTCCCGCCGCGCTGCGCGCAGCGCCAGCGACCTGTTGCGCGAGTGGCGCCTGCGCCGCCGCATGAGCCAGCTCGACCTGGCCTGCGAAGCCGACATCTCGACCCGTCATCTGAGCTTCCTCGAAACCGGCCGCTCGCAGCCGAGCCGGGAAATGCTGCTGCGGCTGGCTGAACGACTCGATATCCCACTGCGCGAACGCAATGCCTTGTTGATGGCGGGTGGCTTCGCGCCGCTGTTTCCGGAACGGGCGCTGGACGATCCGGCGCTGCAAACGGCGCGTGCCGCAATCGAACAGATCCTGACCGGCCACGAACCGTTTCCGGCACTGGCGATCGACCGCCACTGGAACCTGGTGTCGGCCAATCGCGTCATTCCGCTGCTGCTGACAGGCGTCGCGCCGGAACTGCTGGCCGCGCCGGTCAACGTCATGCGCCTGAGCCTGCATCCGCAGGGGCTGGCGCCGCGCATCGTCAACTTTTCCGAATGGCGTCGCCACATGCTTGATCGCCTGCGCCAGCAGATCGCCTTGAGCGCGGACCCGGTGCTGATGGACCTGATGAAGGAGTTGCAAAGCTACCCGGAACCGGCCAATACCAACGCCGACGCCGACGAGCACCCGGCTTCGCCTTATGCGGCCGTGGCGGTGCCGTTCCAGCTGGCGACGGACCGGGGTACGCTATCCTTCTTCAGCACCACCACCATCTTCGGCACACCGGTCGACATCACCTTGTCGGAGCTGGCGATGGAATGTTTTTTCCCGGCCAATGGGGAGACTTCCGTGGCATTGCGAGCACTGCTGCCGGACTGAGGCGCCCAACAAGTTTCCCCGCAACATCAATCCGTCGTTTTAGCCCCAATCCGACTACGGTACTTTTACGATCGCGGCTGAAAGCGGTTTACATTTCGCACTAGTGTGCTAAATTGACGACCATGGATACCGTCATCACCCGTACCGCCAAAAGCGAACTGACCCTGGCCGCGATCGTCGACACCGCCCTTGAAATGGCGGCAAACGAGGGGCTCGAGTCGCTATCGCTGGGCGAGGTCGCCAAGCGTCTCAACATCAGCAAGAGCGGCGTGTTTTCGCGCGTCGGCTCGCGCGAAGCCTTGCAGCAGGCGGTGCTGGACGAGTTCGACCGGCGTTTCGTGGAAGAGATTTTCAAGCCGGCGATGGCGCTGCCGCGCGGCCTGCCGCGCCTGAACAAGATGATCCGCAATTGGCTGCAGCGCACCAACAACGACGTCAGTTGCCTGTACATCGCCGGCGCTTTCGAATACGACGACGTGGTCGACAGCCCGATGCGCGACCGCATCAAGAAGAACATCCTGCAATGGCGCGGCATGCTGCACCGGACCATCGAGCAGGCGCTGGAAGAAGGCCAGCTGCGCCCGGACACCGATCCGCAGCAACTGGTGTTCGAGCTGTATTGCCTGATGGTGGGCCTGATGCACGATGCCCGTTTCCTGCGCGATCCGCAGGCGCTGGAGCGTGTACAGACGGCCTATGACCGCCTGATTTCGACTTATCGCAGTTTCAATTATCACGGCTGAGGTCGTTGCGGCGCCGGTATTGCAGGCGCCGAATGCAGGGATTGTGTTTGCTTTTTTTATTCAAATTTCGCACTATCGTGCTAAACAAGGAGAGGATCATGTGGATTATTATTGGCGCCATTGCACTGCCCATCGGAGCGTCGCTGTTTTTCCAGCTATTGCAGGCAATGAGCCTGGTGCCGGACAGTAACGAAGACTTCATCTTCATCGAGGCTGCGGAACTGGTAGAGCAGCAAACCGATGCAGCGGCCAGGAACAATGTTTTTGTTGCGACGGTCAATATCCAGGTTCCGGTGAAGGAGTTCTGAGCGTCTGCCTTGGTCGCTTCGGTATTGCCGCCACTGGATTGAAGGTCCTTATCAACGCCAGCCCGACAAACCGCAGATGTCCACACCACAGAACGAACCCACCCTGTCCGCCGAGATCTTCCCCGACCGGCAACTGACTACCCTCTCCTGCATGCTCGCCCTGCTGATCGCCGTGATCAGCTGGTTCGCGCTGAGCGCCCAGACCGACATCACCATCGACCGCCTGCTCGACCGCGGCATGACGGTCATGGATGGCGTCGAACGCCTGACCAGCTATCTCACCAACCTGACCATCCTGCTGAGCGCAGTGAGTTTTTCCTCGCTTACCCTGACCGGCCCGAATCCGGTCAGCCGCTTCTTCCGCAAGCCGCAGGTCATTACGGCAGTGGTGGCCTACATGATTTTCGTCGGCATCGCCTACAACCTCTTGCTGCGCCAGCTTTGGCAGCCGACCGGTTTCCGTGCGCTGGTCAACGAAAGCCTGCATACCGTGACGCCGCTGCTGGCGCTGGTCTACTGGATCTTTTTCGTGCCGCGCTTCCAGCCCAGCCTGAAGAAATGCCTGCTCTGGCTGGTCTACCCGCTCGGCTATCTGAGCATCACGCTGTGGCGCGGCGGCAGTTCGGGCTTTTATCCCTATCCCTTCATCAACGTACGCGACCTTGGCTATCCGCACGTGCTGCTGAACGCTACCGGCCTGTTCGCCGGCTTTCTGGCCCTGATGGGCTTGTTGCTGATCATCAACAACGCCGGCAAGAATCTCTTGCTGCGCCGCTGAAGCGGCGTACCGCACATATTCTTCACAAAGCTGACGTCAGCGCAGGGAATGCTTTGCAGCAAGTCCTGTCCAACCGGCGTCCGGCGGCTTTTCCGGGTCGCGCCGGCATTGATCCTCCGTCTGCGTATGTAAAAAAATGTTGTCGAAAAACGCGGCGATCGAGCTTTCTTTCTCAAGTTGTCACGCAGACGACCGATATAGGCTGTGGACAGACTGTATCCCCATCACCGGAGCACGATCATTTCTCTCACCTACATGCCTGACCCCGCCACAGGCAGGCGCCGCAATCCGGCCACGCACGACGCCATTCTGGACGCCACTTGCGTCCTGTTGGAGGAAATCGGCTTCGACAAGCTCTCGCTTGAAGGCGTGGCTGCGCGCGCAGGCGTTGGGAAAGCGACGATCTATCGCTGGTGGCCGAACAAGAGTTCGCTGGCCATGGAAGCATTGCTACGTGAAGTCGGTCCGACTGTGGCCTTCCCGGAAACCGAATCTGCCCGTCACGACATCGAAAACCAGATCCGCAAGCTGGCGAAACTATATCGCGGCAAAACCGGCCGTGTCGTGTGCGAAATGATCGGCCTGTCGCAATTCGACGCCGAGACCATGCGCCTGTTCAACGACAATTTCCTCGATCCGCGCCGCAATGCCGCCAAACAAGTCCTGTTGCGTGGCATCCAGAACGGCGAATTCAAGCCGGACCTCGATTTCGACGTCATCTTCGACCTGCTGTACGGCCCGATCATCCAGCGCATGCTCATGCGCCACGCCGGCATCGATGAACGCCATATCGACCTGCACGTGGCATTGGTGCTCGACGGCATCACTCCCGCCAAAACCAATATCGAATTAATTTAACAACATTCTCGCAAGATTTGTTGCGCCGTAGGAATTTTGCACCTAGAATTGGAGACGGAACGTATCGTCTTGCTTTCTATTGCACAACAACACATCCCGATCCCGGTCGGAGATGCGCCCAACCTCAGCGAGAACCACAATGCCTTGTCACAATTTGGCGACCTCCGGTCAGCCAGAGACACGACTGCCTGCCCGCGCATCAGCGCCGTGGCCGCGCGTCCGCTGCTTCGCCTGTCGGAATGATGACGCCGGCAGCACGCTGAGAATGAAATAAGAAACCCAATAAATTCAATCAAGTCAGTATGCAGATGCGGGGGCACTATGCAGAACGATGTGGCAAATGCAAAAAATAAAGCGAGTAGTCAGAACAGCCTCTGTAACGGGCAAGGCCACGCGAACACGATGCATCGTCCGGAGCACGAGAGTCATTGCGACAGCCTGATTCATTCGGCTCCTGCTGACGTGCGCGTGCATCGCACTTTGTCGTTCTGGAGTTTCCTGCTGATTCCAATGGCAGTCATACTCGGATGGACGCAATACGCATCCTTCAGTGCAGCGCCATGGATGGACATGAGCGAAGTCCAGAATCCTGGCCACTGGAACGACGCCATGCGCTACTACATCTGGCTGCAGTTGGTCTGGGTGCCGGCCAACATGGTCATCTTCCTGGTGTGGTGTGCACTCGGCGTGCGCATCTGGAACTGTAGACGCAGATTGCCGGCGCCGTGATCACGCGGCTACAAGCCGTCTCGCGAACGGCTTGACCGGCTTGGCACCTCTCAGAATCCCACCATCAACATTCCGCAATGCGAGCCGATTCACGCCTCGCCGGGTGCCCACATGGCGGACGAGGCATGCAGACAGGTACTTGAAAAAAGTCTGTTCAAAGACGCACCCAATCGTATGAAGAAGCCAACGTTTCTATATAATCATTTCCAAAAATAGAACGACTCTGAGCAAGTCAGCCGCCTGTCCGAATCGCTGTTTGAACAAAAAATAACAAAAAAGGACCTAAAGAAAGCACCTGCATCGCCGATCACATGACGTATCGCCACCGACTCGCCCACGAGACCTTGAGAATTTTTTTATAAGCCAACGACAGTGAAGAAGCGCCTACCCAAAGTCCTCAGCATTCTGGCCTGGCCCCTTGGGTGCCTCATCCTGGCAATCGTCATGTGGTCGCTGCTGCTGGCGCGCCTCAACGATCGCGAAGCGGAAATCGGCAAGAACGCGTTGCAAGACGCCAGCGCCCAGTCGAAGTCCTATGCCGAACAACTGGCGCGCGCCGTCAGCCAGGTCGACCAGATCACCCTGCACCTCAAGTACTACTGGAATTACACCAACGGCCACCTGAGCGTGGAAGACCAGCAGCAGCAAGGTCTTTACCCCACCTCATCGCTGTTGTACGTCACCATCTCGGATCGGGACGGCAAACTGATGACCAGTTCGCTGTCGCTGCAGAAACTGGCCAACATCGCCAATCGCGATTACTTCCTCACCCACAAGAATCATCCGCACAGCGGACTGCTGATCAGCAATCCGGCGATAGGCGTACGTTCGCAGCGCATGCTGATCCGCTTCTCGCGTCGCCTCAGCGATGCCGACGGCAACTTCAACGGCATCGTCATGGTTGCGGTGGAACCCGCTTTTCTGGCGCCGTCGCAAGACGAGTCGGCGCTTGGCAAGAAGGACTTCATCGCGCTGTTCCAGCCGGACGGCACGCCGCTACTGTCGCGTACGATGGATGCACTGCACACGCAGGAGACCGTATTCAAGTCGCGGCCGCCGCTGGTCGGCGCCAACGCCGCCATGGTCATGCCCGGCTCCACCTTCGGCGATGGCGAAGAGCGGATCGTGGCATGGCATACAGTGCGCGGCTATCCGCTGGTGGCCGCGGTCGGCGTATCCACGCGCGACGTCTACGCGGCTTTCCGTGAGCGCGCCGCCGACTACATGTTCATCGCCAGCGCCTGCTCTGTGTTCCTGGCAATCTGCGCGGTGGCCGGCATGCTGTTCTCGATGCGGCTCGCGATCCGCAAGCGCGAAACCGAAAAAGCGCGTGAAGCCTACGGCATCGTCACCGAAGGCGGCGCCGACGGTTTTTACATGTGGCTGGCGCTGCGCGGCAAGGATGGCGAGATCAGCGATTTTCAGGTTCTCGATTGCAATGAGCGCGGCGCCGCCATTTTCGGCATCAACAAGTCAGAACTCATCGGCAGCCACATGTCGCGCTTTTATTCGCCGGAATATTTCGCGACGCTGATGCAGACCTTCCGCCTCGCCATGGAAACCGGCGAATACGAAGACGAATTCGAGACCCCGCCCGAAAGCCCGCTCGGAGCCTCGTGGCTGCATCGGCGCATGGTGCGCACGCGCTTCGGACTGGCCATCACGGTACGCGACATCAGCGAAAGCAAGGCGCATGAACTAGCCTTGCTGGAGCAGCTCAACACCGACGAGCTGACCGGCCTGCACAACCGCCACTGGGTCATGCGCTACCTGAACCGGCTGCTGCACGACGCCGCCGGCGAAGGCCAGACTTTCGCCGTCCTGTTCGTCGATCTCGACGACTTCAAGAACGTCAACGATACGCTCGGTCACTCCAGCGGCGACCTGTTGCTGCAAGCAGTGACACAGCGGCTGCGCGAACTGGTTCCCGCGCCGCATCAGGTGGTGCGCTTTAGCGGCGATTCGTTCACGGTCATCCAGCAAGGCGGCAGCATCGATGATGCCGCCCAGCTGGCAGAGCGTATCCTGCTGGCGTTTTCGCGGCCGCTGATGCTGTCCAACCAGAACATCCTGCAGGTCAACCTGTCGATCGGCATCAGCATCTTCCCGCGCGACGGCAGCAGCGTCGATGCCCTGCTCAAGCATGCCGACACCGCCATGCACGCGGCAAAGTCGGAAGGCAAGAAGCGCTTCCGCTTCTACCAGCCGCAATTGTCTGAACGACTGCAAATCAAGATAGAAAACGAAAACGCCCTGCGCCTGGCGATCGAGCGCGACGAATTCGTGCTGTATTTCCAGCCGCGCGTGAATACGGTGAGCGGAGAATTCTGCAGCATGGAAGCGCTGGCGCGCTGGCAGCATCCGGTGCGCGGCATTGTTTCGCCGCTGGAATTCATCCCGGTCGCGGAAGAAACCGGCCTGATCCTGCAGCTGGGCGAACTGATCATCCGCAAAGCCTGCGCGCAACTTGCGCAATGGCGCAACGCCGGACTACCGCTCTTGCCGATGTCGGTCAACGTTTCCTCGCGCCAGCTCAACCAGGGAAACCTGAACGACATCATCGCCACCGCGCTGGCCGAACACGCGGTCGACCCGGCGCAACTGGAAATTGAATTGACCGAATCCTGCATGATGGCCGACGCCATCGAGGTTGCAGAAGAATTGGCGTCGTTCCGCCAGCTCGGCATCAAGCTTCTGGTGGACGATTTCGGCACGGGTTACTCGTCGCTGTCGCAATTGCAACGTCTCGACCTGGATGTGTTGAAAGTGGATAAGGCTTTCACCGCCGAGCTGGGCGTACGCATCGAGAGCGAGGTGCTCTTCAACGCCATGGTGTCGATGGCGCATGCCTTGCGCATGACGGTCGTGGCCGAAGGCGTGGAAACCGAAGCGCAATTGCATCTGTTGCAGGCGCTGGGCTGCGACGAGGTCCAGGGTTACTATATTTCGCATCCTGTCCCCGCCGCCGAGATCCCGCCGCTGATGCGGCGGCGCTATCTGTTCCCCGCTTCCCCGGTGACGCTGGCCTGAGTTACTTCGCCTGCACCAGTACCGCCCGCGACACATCTGCAGCGGCATTGCCTTCCATGACGACGACGCGTGACGCCGCAGCAGCGACGGCAGCAGAATCCGGCGCAGCCAATTCGCGCAGAGGTCCGATGGCGGTGCCGTTCGACATGCCCTTGGCGTCGGTGACGAAACGCGCCACCGGCATCGCCTGACCGTCGAGATAGACGCTGTAAGGGGTCTGCGGCTTGAGCTTGAACAGCGATACTTCCAACGCATCGACCACACCGAGATTGCGCGAGACCACAAAGCCGCGCGCATCAGCCGGACCGCCTGCGGCCGCTTGCAAACGAATGTTCAGCGGATCGCTGTTCGCCCGCGCCACGAGATTGGCCGCGCCGCCATTGGCATCGGCGCCTGCAACATGCGACAGATACACCAGCGCCTGCGGCGCCTGGCCGCCGCCGATATGCGCAATCACCTTGTTGGAAGCCGTGTCGATGACCTCGACGCCATCGCCGTTCTCGAGTCCGACGTAGACGCGGCTGCTGTCATCCGACGTCCAGATCCCATGCGGCAAGGCGCCGGTGGCAATGGTTGCCGTCAGTTTCGCTTCCTTGTCGGTGGTGTAGACCTTGACGACGTTTTCACCGCCCACGGTGACATACGCCAGCACCTTGCCGCCTACCCTGGCGAAGGACAGATGGTTGGTGATGAAGCCGGTGTCGATGACGCCAACCACTTGCTGCGTGCGCGTGTCGATGCGCGTGACCTTGCCGACGTCCTTGTGCGTCATCCACACTTCCTTGTAATCCGGAGTGAATTGCAGGAACGGCGAAAACGGACTGACGACATCGATCTTCTTGATCACCTTGTGCGACTGGACGTCAATCACGTCGACTTGCGGCGTGAAGCTCGACACCGCAAACGCCAGTTTGTTGTCGGGCATGAACTGCACCATGCCGGGACCGACCCCGGTCTGGATGCGGCCGGTCTCCTTGAAACTGACCGGATCGATCACCGAGATGTAATCCTCCCCCCGCACCACCACCCAGGCTTCCTTGCCGTCGGCGCTGAAGAAGCCCTCATGCGGCGAGCGGCCGACATAGGTGGTGCCCTTCACCTTGTTGGTCGCCGTGTCAATGAACGTCACCGAGTTGGAGCCGTTGGACACCACCAGCAATGTCTTGTGGTCGGGCGAAAAGCCCATGCCGTGCACGTTGATCTGTCCCTTGTACAGCGGCGACAGCACGTCCGGGCGCGGATTGCCGAGACGGATCTGGCCGACCAGCGTATTGGTCGCGGGATTAATGACGCTGACGGTATTGCTGTTCTGGTCGGCGGTGTAGACGCGATCGTCGGACGACGGCAGGGCCGAAGCGGCGTGAGCGAACAAGGCTGCGACGGCGCCCAGCGCCAGTGAGGATTTTTTCATGTTGGTGGTGTCCCTGAGTTGGAGTGTGGTTGTTAACAATTACTTGCTGTTCGCGCTGTCATGGCGCTGCAGCCACGCTTGCATGACCTTGATTTCGTTTTGCTGCTCGGTGATGATGCCCAGCGCCAGGTTGCGGATTTCCGGGTCATCGGAATACAGCAACACCGCCTTCGCCATGTCGATCGCGCCCTGGTGATGCGGCATCATCATCGTGATGAAATCGTGCGCCGGCCTGCCGTTCATCGGCGCCTGCGCCATGCCGTGGTCCATTACCGCCATGGCGTCGTCCATCAATCCTGAAAACGGTTTGGCCGTGCTGGCGATGAAGGTCGGCGGCGCCGTGTCATGTGTGGCGCCATGGTGATGCGGCATGTCCTGCGCCAGCGCGTTGCTGCTGGCGCACAGGAAAACCGTCGCCGCCAACACCGAACCGGCAACCGCCATCGCTGCGGCGAGGTGGCGTTGAGCGGAAATGAATCGCTTTGTTTGTTCCATGCAAACTCCCTTGTATTTTTAATCTTCAGTCGATCCCGCACACCGACGAACAGTGCACAGGATTGACGATCAGTGTAGGAGGCGCAGCGGGTTAAACGGATGACAAAGCGGTGACAAATTTGTCATGCTTCCCTCTTGGCAGAGGGGAGCATGCGACAAATTATTTTCTGGAGACGAGGACCGGCGCGGCGCGATAGTCGGAGGGGAAGAGTTGTTTGAAATTCTCGATCTTGGGCAGATCGAAACGTGCGATATAACCTTGCGTCGGATGCAGCGTGGCGAAATCCTGATGGTAATCTTCAGCCGCATAGAACGCTGCCGGCGCCAGCGGCGTCAGCTGCGTGACGATGCGCGCAGGATAGACCTTGGCCGCATCCAGCTGGGCAATGTACTCGGCGGCGATGCGCTTCTGCTCATCGCTCTGATAGAAGATGGCCGAACGATACTGCGTGCCGCTGTCCGGCCCCTGGCGATTGAGCTGGGTTGGATCGTGCACCACCGAGAAATAGATTTGCAGGATCTTGCCGTAGGAAACCTTGCGCGGATCGAAGGTAACCTTGACCGATTCGGCATGGCCGGTGGAGCCGCTGCCCACCATTTCATAGAGCGCCGTTTCCCTGGCGCCGCCGGCATAGCCAGACACCGCGCTGGTCACGCCCAGCGTGTGCTGGAACACCGCCTGCACACCCCAGAAGCAACCTCCCGCGAGGACGACGGTTTCGGTGGAAGCATTGTTGACGGATGCGCTCTTCGGCGGCGGAATCCTGAATGCCGATTCCGCAGCGGACGCCGGCGAAGCCTGCATCGTCAGCGCCGGTGCTGCAAGCACAGCAAACACGAACGGCAGGCCGTATTTGTATAAAGTATTTTTCATCATTTACCTTCTTTCATCAAAGCAGTTCCCGTCATTCCTGTCGTGCCGGCACGACGCCGTGCCCACAATTGCGCCAGCCGCTGGCGGTTCTTTTCCGACAGCACGCGCGTCAGCAACAGCAATCCCACGATCACCGAAAACAGGATCGGTTGCGCCAGCAGGTTCTTGCCTGCCTTGACCCACCAGAAATGCAGCACGCCCAGCGGCACGATCACATAGGTCAGTCGGTGCAGCCATTGCCAACGCTTGCCGCCGAGCCTGCGCACCATGGCATTGGTGCTGGTGACGGCCAGCGGAATCAGCAGCACGAAGGCCAGCACGCCAACCGTGATGAACGGCCGCTTGACGATGTCTGCCCACATTTCCTGCACGTCGAAGAAATGATCGAGCCAAAAGAAAATCGTGAAATGCAGCGCCACGTAGAAGAACGCGTACAAGCCCAGCATGCGGCGCAGGCGCACCAGCCAGTTCCATCTGGTCAGCTTGCGCAGCGGCGTCACCGCCAACGTGATGCACAGGAAATATAAAGCCCAGTCGCCGGTATTGCGCGTGATGAACTCGATCGGATTGGCGCCCAGCCGGTCGAGGAAACCGAACGCCACCAGCCTCGCCAGCGGCAACAGCGCCAGCACGAACAACAGGTTGCGCACATGCAGCACTTGCCGCTGTGACAAGCTCGACAGATTGTTGAGAAATCGCATGCTTGCCCCGGTCTCAGAAATACTTCTTGAGGTCCATGCCGCTGTACAGGCCGGCGACATCGTTGTAGCCATTGAACATCAGCGTCTTGCGCTTGCGTGCAAAGAAACCGTCTTCGCCGATACGACGTTCGCTGGCCTGCGACCAACGCGGATGATCGACGTTGGGATTGACGTTGGAATAGAAACCGTATTCCTGCGCCGCGTACATGTTCCAGGCCGTCTTTGGCTGATCCTTGACGAAGCGGATCTTGACGACGGATTTGGCCGATTTGAAGCCGTACTTCCACGGCACGATGACGCGCACCGGCGCGCCGTTCTGGTTCGGCAACACCTCGCCGTACATGCCCATGGTCAGCAAGGTCAACGGATGATTCGCCTCGTCCATGCGCAAGCCTTCGGTGTACGGCCACTGCAGGATGGGGTCTGACAAGCCGGGCATCTGCTTCTTGTCGGCCAGTGTGACGAATTCGATGTACTTTGCGTTGCCGGTGGGGTCCGCTTTCTTGATCAGCGCCGACAGCGAATAGCCGATCCACGGAATCACCATCGACCAGCCTTCGACGCAGCGCAGGCGATAGATGCGTTCTTCCAGCGGCGCCAGTTTCATCAGCGCGTCGAGATCGAGCGTAAACGGCTTCTTGACCTCGCCTTCGATGCTGACGGTCCAGGGCGTGGTCTTGAGCGTGCCGGCGGTGCGGGCCGGATCGGCCTTGTCGGTGCCGAATTCGTAGTAATTGTTATACGTCGTCGCGTCCTGGTACGCAGTCGGCTTGTCCATCACCGCGTAGGCACTGTTGAGCTTGGCCGGCAGCTTGCGCGCCGTGGCCGACTGCGCGAATGCGCTACCCGCGCCGAGCAGGCCGCTGCCGGCGATCGCACCGGCCGCCACCTTGCCCATGAAGGCACGGCGCGAGGCGTAGACTTCTTGCGGCGTGATCTCGGAGGCGAGCGGAATATCGATCTGGTCTGGACGGATTTTGATCAGCATGGCGGTTTCCTGAAAGAATGGGTGGATGCGGCTTATTGCCTGAGAGCATGGAAATTAATGGCGTGGAAGCCTCTTTTGCACCATCATCCTATGACAGGGGCAGTGTCATCAAGATGGCAATTTGATGACAAATTTGTCATCGAGCAGCCGGCCCGACTTGCTAGAATGCAGCCACATCCGCTGTACAACCTGTGAATCTTACCCAAGCCCAGCATGGCCATCCTTGTCATCGAAGACGATCCGAAAACCGGCGACTACCTCAAGAAGGGCTTGCGCGAATCCGGCTATACGGTCGACCTCGCGCGCACCGGCACCGACGGCCTGCACATGGCGATGGAGCAGAACTACGACCTGGTGGTGCTCGACGTCATGCTGCCCGGCACCGATGGCTGGCAGGTGATGAGCGCGCTGCGCGCCAAGCGCGACCTGCCGGTGATTTTCCTGACGGCGCGCGACCATGTCGACGACCGCATCCGCGGACTGGAACTGGGCGCCGACGATTACCTGGTCAAGCCGTTTTCGTTCACTGAACTCGTGCTGCGTATCCGCACGCTGCTGCGCCGCGGCGTCACGCGCGACGCCGAGGTCTACCAGGTGGCGGACCTGCAGCTCGATCACGTGCGCCACAAGGTCACACGGCAAGGCGTCAATATCGTGCTGACCAACAAGGAATTCCTGCTGCTGCATCTGCTGATCAAGCGCCAGGGCGAAGCCTTGTCGCGCTCAGTGATTGCCTCGCAGGTATGGGACATGAACTTCGACAGCGACACCAACGTCGTCGACGTCGCGGTCAAGCGCCTGCGCGCCAAGATCGACGCCCCCTTCGAAAAGAAACTGATCCACACCGTGCGCAGCATCGGCTACATGTTTTCCGAAAACCCATGAAGGACGCGCAATGAAGGTCGGACAATGAGGCCGTGGCGCTCCTGGACGCTGGCGTTCCGCGTCAGTGCGCTGTTTGCGTTGATCGCCTGCCTGGTGGTCACCGGACTCGGCATGTATCTCTACAACTCCGCGCGCCAGTCGCTGGAAGTGCGCGCCGACTACACGCTGATCGGTCGCGTCGAACATTTCCGCAACCTGCTGCACGACCTCTACAACGTCGAACAGATGGAGCAGCGCCCCGCGCTGTTCGAAAGCATGCTGGGCAACGAGCAGGACGTGCGCATCTTCCGCCGCCAGGGGGAAGCGCCGTTTATCAACATGAATCCCGACAACCTGACGCCGCCGGCCATGACGCCGGTCGCCATCGGCGTGCCGCTGGGCATCTCTTCTTTGCATGACGGCATGCGCGCCGACGGCGTGCGCGTGCGCTGGGTCGCGGCGCTGGCCGACGTCGGCAACCACAACGATACCGTCGAGATTGTCGCCGCCTATGTCATGACGCAAGAGTCGCGCATGATGACGGTGTACCTGTGGCGCGTGGTCGCCGCCGTCGCCCTGGCCGTGTTGCTGACCTCGGTGCTCGGCTTCGCCGTGCTGCGGCGCGACCTGATGCCGCTGACCCGCATGAGCCGCCGTGCCGCCGAGATTACGCCGGCCAACCTCAGCACCCGGTTGCGCGAAGAAGATGCGCCGGCCGAATTGCGCCAGCTTGCCGGCGCCCTCAACGCCATGCTGGACCGGCTCGAAAACGGCTACGAACACCTGTCGCAATTTTCGGCCGACCTGGCGCATGAAATCCGCACGCCGGTCAATATCCTGATGGGGCAGACACAGGTGACGCTGGGCCAGCGCCGCAGCGTGGAAGAGTATGAGCAGCTGCTGGAATCGAACCTGGAAGAACTGACGCGCCTGTCGCGCATCATCGAAAACATCCTGTTCCTGGCGCAGACCGACCATGCGGAATTGATGGTTGACCGCAGCGCAATCGACTTGCAGGAAGAGTTGCAGAAGATCGCCGATTACTTCGAAGGCGTGGCCGCCGAACGCGACATGCAGTTCGAGGTCGATGTTGCGACAGGCCTGGTCTGCAGCGCCAACCTGGTGATGTGGCGGCGCGCGGTAAGCAACCTCGTGGTCAACGCGGTACGCTACGGCGACGCCGGCACCGCCATTCGGATCAGCGCACGGCCGACCGCCGACGGCATCGCCATCGACGTCGCCAATCGCGGCGCGGCGATGACGCGACAGCAGATGGAACGCATGTTCGACCGCTTCTATCGCGGCGACAAGTCGCGCAGCGAATTCACTGAATCCAACGGTCTCGGGTTGGCGATCGTCAAGGCCATCATGACCGTGCATCGCGGCACGGCGGCGGTGGCATGTTCAGCCGACGGCTGGATCGCCTTCAGCCTGCTCTTCCCCACGCGGGGGGAAGTCGCCTCGCACTGATCAGCCGCCGGCTTGCTTGAATGCCGACAGTTCCGTGCGAACGCGTGTCATCACGGCGTCCCAATCACCTGCGGTGGTCTGCCTGAACAGGCGCGCCGAGGCATACCAGGGACTGTCGTCGCGTTCCAGCAGCCAGCGCCAGTCGGCGGCGTGCGACAGCAATATCCACACGGGAACACCCAACGCGCCAGCCAGATGCACGGCGGCGGTATCGACACCAACCACCAGATCGAGATTGGCGACCAGCGCGGCAGTGTCGTCGAAGGCTTGCAGCTCGCGACCGGGCCATTGCAGCGCAGGCGTGGCCTGCAACCAGTCGGCGTCGCGCCGCCGCAGCTCCGGTTGCAGCAGGAAGAATTCAGCGTTCGGGATATCCAGCAACGGCGCAAAGGCCTGCAAGGGAATCGAGCGGCGGCGATCGTTGTGATTGCCGACATTGCCCGAACAAACAATGCCGACGCGCAGCGGTCGCTTGCCTTCCCGTCCCTGTTCCAGCAAATGCGCCCAGCGTTGCTGCATGTGCGCTCCGGCGCGCAGATACGCCTGCGGCGACGGGATCGTATCAGGGTCCGTGCCGAACATCAGCGGCAGGCTCATCAACGGCAACTGGTAATCGACCGGCGGCAGCTCTTCACCGATGGCTTTCACGATGATGCGCATGGGCTTGCCTGAATCCGGATCGGTCTCCAGCGTTTGCAACAGTGTCTTCAGCGCAGCGTGCACTTCGAGCACGACGTGTGCGCCGAGCGCGGCGACCTGTTGCGCATAGCGCGAAAATTGAATGGCGTCGCCCAGGCCCTGCTCCGCCCACAGCAACACGGTCTTGCCGACGACGGCATCCACGCCGGGCCAGCGCGCAATGCTGCCATGCCGCTGTGGATCGGCGCGCTCGCCCTGCCAGCGCGACTCGTACAGGGGCCAGGCTTCGTCGAACCGTCCCAGCGCCAGCAGGGTCAGCGCCAGGTTCACGTTGGCGTCGGCATAGCCGGTGCGCAGGCTCAACGCCTTCCGGGCGGCCGCGATCGATTCCTCATACCGGCGCAGACGTCCCAGCGCCGCCGCGCGGCACACCCAGCCGTCACCGAAGTCCGGCTCCTGCGCCAGCACCTGGTCGACGCTGGCGAGCGCCTCGTCGTTGCGATGGAGTTCGTATTGCAGCAAGGCCAGATCGAAGCGATACACGGTCTGTGCTGGCGCCAACGCGACAGCCTGCTGCAGGCTCTGCAAGGCGTCGCCCGGACGTTGCAAGCGCTGCAGCAAGACGCCGTGGCGATGCCAGGCGTCGGGGTTCTGCGGCGCCAGGCGCAAGGCGTGTTCGATCGTCTGCAGCGCCTCTTCGTTGCGATTGAAATCCTGCAACAGCAATGCCGCCGCGTGAAAAATGTCGGCATGCTGCACGCCGGCGGCGATCAGTTGCAGGTAGAGACTCAGCGCTTCCTGATGCTTGCCCGCGTCATACAGGACTCGCCCGAGCTTGTAGCTCACCGCAAGATCACCGGGTGTCACCGCCAGCGCACGGCGATACAGCTCGATCGCCTGCGCGTGCAGCTGCAATCCGGCGGCAACGGCGCCGGCCAGGTGCAACAAATTGAAATCGGCTGCGGCCTGCAGCGCCAGCGGCTGCAGGATGGCATGGGCAGCCTCCAGCTGACCGTGCTGGAAAAACAGGTAGGCCTGGGCGATAGCGTCGTTATTGTTCATGGGCGCGATGTTAACATGCATGCGCTCCGGCCTCGGTCAGGCTTTGGCTAGGCGTTGAAGTAGCGTCCCGGCGATTCACCGAAACATCGCCGGAACATGGCGATGAAATTGCTCGGCGTTGCATAGCCGAGCGCATCCGCCACCGCAGCCACCTGCTCGCCGCGCGCCAGCCGCTCGAGCGCATGCGTCAGCAGCGCCTGCTGCCGCCATTGGGCGAAGCTGCAGCCGACCTCGACGCGGAACAGCCGGCTCATCGTGCGCGGCGAGAGGCCGGCCCATTCGGCCCACTGCTCCAGCGTCCGGTTGTCCGACGGTTCCTGCATGATGGCCGAGACGATGCGCAGCAAGCGGCGATCCGTCGGCAAGGGCAGATGCAGCGGCTCGTGCGGAGCCTGTCGCACCTCGTCGAGCAGCACGTTCATCACGCGCCGCTGCGCCGGCGACAATTCATCCTGCGTGCTCCACGTCACTGCGCGCCGCACCAGCGCGCGCATCAGGTCGGAGACGCCGATCACGCAAGGCTTGTCGGGCAGGCCGCGACAAGCCTCGGGCGAGATCAGGATGCTCCAGCCGCTCATCACGCCGAGGATGTCGGCCTGGTGCAGTTCGCCCGGCGGAATCCAGCCGGCGCGTTGCGGCGGCAGCAGCCACGAACCGTGCCGGGTGCGCGCATGCACCAAGCCGCTTTCGATGCAGAACAGCTGGCCGCGCAGATGCGTGTGCCAGTCGTATTCGCGGGTGCCGATCTTGAGCCGCTCGAATTCCTCGGCGCGCAGATCGTCGCCCCAGATCGCTATCAGCGGCGGTCCGTCAGCGCGATCGCTGACGTCGGCGAATTGCGCGTAGAGTTCTTTTGTCATGGCCGGATTTCAATATATTCTGTCCAAACAACGTTATCACGCTTTCCGTCTTTCGCTCAATACTGTCCATCCCGACAGTTCTGCACAGTGATTCTGCATCCCTCCAGCGAAAGGAAAAACGTGAAGCCATCCCCCTCCTCATCCCTGCATGTGATCGTCATCGGCGCCGGTCTGGGCGGCCTGTGCCTGGCCCAAGGTCTGAAGCAAAACGGCATCTCGGTCGCCGTCTATGAAAAGGACGCGTCGCCGTTCAGCCGCACACAGGGCTATCGCATCCGCATCGACCACCACGGCCGCGATGCGCTGCAAGCCTGCCTGCCGCCGGACCGTTTCCGGCTGTTCAGCGCCACCTGCGCGCAAGCGGCCGCCGGCGTCGACACCGTCAACGGGCAGTTGCAGCCGCTGGCGGGAAAATGGGTCAGCAGCTGGCGCAAGAGCGCAATCGACGGCGGCGCTCCGGATAGCCTGGCCGATCGCCAGACCATGCGTCAGGTGCTGATGCAGGGCTTGCGGCGCGAGGTGCATTTCGGCGCGCAATTCCTGCATTACGAAGAAACCGCCGATGGCCGCGTGACCGCGCATTTCGTCAATGGCGGCAGCGCCACGGGAGACTTGCTGGTGGCGGCCGACGGCGTCCGTTCGGCAGTGGCGGCGCAACGTTTCCCGGCGATGCAGCCGCAGGACACCGGCGACGTCTGCATCTACGGCAAGACGCCGTTGACCGCAGCCTTGCGTGCGACGCTGGCGCATCAGCTGCAAGCCGGCACCAGCGTGATCTTTGAAAAAGGATTGGCGGGCGTGATCGATGCCATGCGCTTTGGCGACGAGGACTTCGACGACGGCCTGCCGCAACCGGACGACTATCTGTACTGGGCGCTGGTCGGCGCGCGCGAACGCTTCGGTCTGGAACAAGGTGCGGATGCGGCGCTGCGCCTGAGTGCGGCCGAGCTGACGCAAAAGATCGGCGCCGTCACCGCCGGCTGGTCGCCGGCACTGAAGCTGGTGTACGAGTCCTGCAATCCGGCGATGCGTACGCTGGTGCCGATACGCACGGCGCGCCTGCCACGCCTGTGGAAGGCGTCACGGGTGACGGCGCTGGGAGATGCGATCCATGCGATGAGTCCGGCCGGCGGTCTGGGCGCCAATAGCGCGCTGGCCGATGCTGCATTGTTGACGCGCGCATTGGTCGAAGCACAGCGCGAGGCCGGTGGCGTTGAGAAGGTGGACACCATCACGCCCGCCATCGATCTCTATGAAAGCCTGATGTGCGCACGCAGTTTTGCCGCGCTGGAGTCATCGCAACAAGGCAACCGTCAATTGCTCGGCCGCGACGAAAACGCCGTGACCGACTGAGGCAACAACCACCCCAGGTCAGCCGCCGGATGCGCGCAATTGTGCGCGTGAGCCATAGCGATTGGCGTACACCCAGGTAAATTCCGCCCCGAGCAGGAAGATCTGCGCCGAATAATAGATCCACGCCAACAGCAAGGCGAACGAACCGGCCGCGCCGAACCCCGAAGTCATGCCGGCGCGTCCCAGGTACAGCCCGATCAGGTATTTGCCGATGATGAACAGGATGGTCGTGGCGACTGCGCCGGCGCGTACGTCGTGCCATGCCAGCCGCACGCTCGGCAAATATTTGTAGATCACCGAAAACAATCCCGTGAATACGGCAAATGAAATCGCGAAGTTCAGCACCTGCAGCAGGATTTCCCAGCCGATGAACCAACTGCCCCACCATTTCCCCAGCGCCGCCAGCCCGGCGCTGGCCACCAGGGAAATGATCAGCATGAAGCCGAGGCCGAGGATCAGGCCGAACGACAATAGACGTTTTCGGATCAGCAGCCAGATGCCGCTGTCCCGGGGTGCCGCGGGAATGTGCCAGATGCGGTCGAGTGCGCTTTGCAATTCGGCGAACACGGCGGTGGCGCCGATCACCAGCGTGATGATGCCAAGGCCGGCGGCAATGATGCCGTCGCGCGGCTCGCTCACCGACTTGAGCAAACCCTGCACCGCCATTGCGCCTTCCACCCCGACCACGCCCTGGATTTGCCCGACGATTTCTCCTTGCGCTGCGTCATGGCCGAAGATCATGCCCGCCACCGCAATCGCGATGACCAGCATCGGCGCCAGCGAAAAGATCGTGTAGTAGGCAATCGCCGCGCCCATGCTCGGCGCAAAATCGTCCAGCCATGCCGTCACGGCGCCTTTGCTGAGCTGCCAGGCCTGCTGCGCGCGGGTCTCGTCGGGAAGTTTGCGTATGAAGGTATGGGACATGACATTTTTCCGGGCAAATAATTGGTCGGATCGCCCGGAAGTCGGTTTGATTCCCTGAAGATGACATTTTTCCCACGTTTTAGGCGTTTTTTGATGCCGCTCCCCGTCGTTATGCGGCAACGCAGCGATTGTTTAGATTCCTGAAATGTCGTATATTTCAGTAATTACTGAAAATTCAAAATACTCCACAATGCCGCTCCGCTCGCTTCCCGAGGAATTCTCCATGGAACCCAACACCCTCAGCCCCCTGATGCAGCGCTTCATCCTCCATTTCGGCGAAATGGGCAGCCGCTGGGGCATTAACCGCACCGTTGGCCAGATCTACGCCCTGCTGTACGTGCAGGCCCGTCCGCTCAACGCCGATGAGATCGCCGACTACCTGAGTTTCTCGCGCTCCAACGTCAGCATGGGGCTCAAGGAGCTGCAATCGTGGCGGCTGGTCAAGCTGCTGCACCAGCCCGGCGACCGCCGTGAATATTTCGAACCGCCAAAGGACATTTGGGATATCTTCAAGGCCTTGCTGGAAGAACGCCGCCGCCGCGAAATCGAACCGACGCTGTCGATGCTGCGGGACGCCTTGCTCGAAACGCCGGCCAGCGTCGACGACAAGCACGCGCAAAAACGCATGCGTGAGATGTACGATCTGATCGAACTGTCCAGCTCCTGGTTCGACGATGTGCAGCGACTGTCGCCGGAAACCTTGTCTTCTCTCATGAAGATGGGATCGAAGATCAAGAAGCTGCTCGACGTCAAGGACAAGTTCCGTTTCGGCGGCGAGAAGAATGGCAAGAGCGACGACAAGAGCCAGGACAAAAACGAAGACAAAAACGAGAAGGTCGCCACCAAGGCAAAGGAGTAAGTCATGTTGCGTTCCCATCGCCTGTGGCGTTTGCCGCGCCTCACCAAACTCCCGCTCGGCGCCGAGATCGCCTTGATCCTGGTGGTCAAGATCGCGCTCCTGACGGTGCTGGCAAAAACCTTTTTCTCCGAACCGCAGGCCAAGAAGATGCGCATGCCCACCGCCCAGGTGGAACAGCATCTGCTGGCGCCGGCGCCGGAATCTGCATCTCCCGTATCAATTACTTCCAACGCATCACCTTCCACCACCGAGGTCCCCCATGCTTCCCATTGACGAAGTCGTCAGTCTGTCGCGCCTGCAGTTCGCCATCACGGCGCTGTATCACTTCCTGTTCGTTCCCCTGACGCTCGGACTGTCCTGGATCCTGGTCATCATGGAATCCGTCTACGTCATGACCGGCAGTCCCATCTACAAGGACATGACGCGCTTCTGGGGCAAGCTGTTCGGCATCAACTTCGCCATGGGCGTGGCCACCGGCATTACGCTCGAGTTCCAGTTCGGCACCAACTGGTCGTATTACTCACACTACGTCGGCGACATCTTCGGCACGCCGCTGGCGATCGAAGGCATGGCGGCGTTCTTCCTGGAATCGACTTTCGTCGGCCTGTTCTTCTTCGGCTGGGATCGCCTGTCGCGCGTCAAGCATCTGATGGTGACCTTCCTGGTGGCGCTGGGATCGAGCCTGTCGGCGCTGTGGATTCTGATCGCCAACGGCTGGATGAACAATCCGGTCGGCGCGGAATTCAATTTTGAAACCATGCGCATGGAACTGGTCAGCATGACCGACGTGATCTTCAATCCGGTGGCGCAGGTGAAGTTCGTGCACACCGTCGCAGCCGGTTACGTCACGGCGTCAATGTTCGTGCTCGGTGTATCCGCCTACTACCTGCTCAAGGGCCGCGACACCGCGTTCGCTTTGCGCTCGTTCGCGGTTGCCGCCGGCTTCGGCCTGGCGTCGACGCTGTCGGTGATCGTGCTGGGCGACGAGTCCGGCTATACCGCCGGCGAGGTCAACAAGGTCAAGCTGGCCGCCATCGAAGCCGAATGGGAAACCCACCCGGCGCCGGCCGGCATCACCATCTTTGGCCTGCCCGACAACAAGGGTGAGCGCACCGACTATGCCTTCAAGGTGCCTTATGTACTGGGCCTGATCGCCACGCGCTCGGTCGACACTCCGGTGATCGGCATCAAGGACCTCAAGAAGGAACATGAAGTACGCATCCGCAACGGCATGCTGGCCTACGCTGCGCTGACGCGCTTGAAATCCGGCGACAAGTCACCCGAGGCGCGCGCCGAGTTCGACAAGCTCAAGCAAGACCTCGGCTACGGCCTGCTGCTCAAGAAGTACACCCCCAACGTGATCGATGCCACGCCGCAGCAGATCGCCAAGGCGGTCGATGACACCATCCCGAACGTGGCGCCGCTGTTCTGGTCGTTCCGCGGCATGGTGGCGCTGGGCATGCTGTTCCTGTTCATCTTCTCGGCCTCGTTCTACTTCCTGGTGCGCAAGCAACTGGCGCCGCAACGCTGGCTGCTGCGCCTGGCGGTGTTCAGTATCCCGCTGCCGTGGATCGCCGCCGAGCTGGGCTGGATCGTGGCCGAATACGGTCGCCAGCCGTGGACCATCGCCGGCATCCTGCCGACGCATCTGTCGGCCTCGACCTTGCAAGCGTCGAGCCTGTACTTCAGCCTGGCTGGATTCATCCTGTTCTACACCTTCCTGCTGGTGGTGGAAATGATCCTCATGGTCAAGTACGCCAAGCGTGGGCCGAGCAGCCTGCACACCGGCAAGTATCACTGGGAGTTGCTGGAGAAGGAAAAGAAACCGGCCGTCGCAGCGAAGCCGCCGCAACCACCGCAGCCACGGCCACCGCTGTCGAGACCGACACGCTGATGCTGATGATGACTATGCAACTCGCCACATTCACGAAGAAGTACACAAGGAAATCCTCATGATCTTCGATTACGAAACCTTAAAAATCATCTGGTGGGCCTTCGTCGGCGTGCTCATCATCGGCTTTGCGCTGACCGACGGCTTCGACTTCGGCGTGGGCATGATGCTGCCCTTCGTCGGCAAGACCGACGCCGAACGCCGCGTGCTGATCAACTCCATCGGCCCCACCTGGGAAGGCAACCAGACCTGGTTCATCACCGCCGGCGGCGCCACCTTTGCGGCCTGGCCGCTGGTCTACGCGACCGCCTTCTCCGGCTTCTACATCGCGCTGATGGTGTTGCTGTTCTCGCTGTTCTTCCGCCCTGTCGGCTTCGACTATCGCAGCAAGGTGGCCGATCCGCGCTGGCGCAATGCCTGGGACTGGGGCCTGTTCGTCGGCGGCATCGTGCCGCCGCTGATCTGCGGCGTGGCCTTTGGCAACCTGCTGCTGGGCGTACCGTTCCACTACGACGAGACCATGCGTGTGGAATACACCGGCAGCTTCTTCGAGCTGCTCAATCCCTTCGGCCTGCTGGCCGGCGTGCTGAGCGTGGCGATGCTGCTGACCCACGGTGCCACCTTCATCATGGTGAAGACCGAAGCCACGATTGCAGTGCGTGCGCGCAAGATTGCGCTGTGGGGCGCACTCGCCACCCTGACCCTGTTCGTGGCAGCCGGCTTCTGGGTGGCGCAAGGCATCGACGGCTACAGCATCACCGACATGCCGAGCGCCAACAGCGCGTTCATGCCGCTGGCGAAGACGGTTGAAATCGTCTCCGGCGCGTGGATGGAAAACTACACCCGCTGGCCCGCAACCAAGGCGATTCCGATCGCGGCCATCGCCGGATTGCTGCTGGTGCTGATCTTCGGCGCGTGGCGCAAGGCGCGGCTGGCCTTCATCAGCAGCGGCATTGCGGTGACCGGCATCATCCTGACCGCAGCCACCGCCATGTTTCCGTTCATCATGCCCTCGTCGCTGGACCCGCGCAGCAGCCTCACGGTCTGGGATGCGGTGTCGAGCCACAAGACGCTGGGAATCATGTTCTGGCTGGTGCTGTTCTTCCTGCCGCTGATCATGCTGTACACCGCCTGGGTGTATCGCGTCATGCGCGGCAAGGTGACGCTCAAGCACATCGCCGACAACGAACACACCGCCTATTAACAAATTACATCGTCGAGAAGGAGAACATCATGTGGTATTTCGCCTGGATACTCGGAGTCGGCCTGGCGCTGGCCTTCGGCATCATCAACGTCATGTGGCTGGAAGCGAACTACGCCTTCGGCCGCCGCAAGGAAGACGAAACCCGCGAACGCTTCGTCGCCGCCAGCGCTCAGGCCGAGCTGGCAAAAAAACGTCCGCTCAAACCGTGAGGCCGCGATGAAAACACCTTCCGCCCACCTCGTCGATACCGACGCCGCCCTGCTGCAGGCGCTGCCCGGCGCCGGCTTTGCAGATGCCTTCCGCATCGCCCTCAGCGATGAACAAGCACGCCAGTCCGCCGCCCAACTGACTGAACAGATGTTCCGTCAGGCGCCGTCCTGGGTCACGCTGCTGGTATCGATCCGCAATCGGGCGGTGGCGGTGTTCGGCCTGCGGGCAGCCGACATGCAGGTCGGCGACGACAGGCGCAGTGGTGTGGCGGGCTTCCCGATCATTGCGCAGAGCGACGACCTGGTGCAGCTCGGCTTCGACGACAAGCATCTGGATTTCCGTGTCTGGGTACGGCGCGATGCCGCCACGCCGACGTCACCGGCGCAGCTGACGCTGACCACGGCGGTACGCACCAATCAGTTGCTGGGTCGCGCCTATCTCGGCGTGATCATGCCGTTTCACCGGTGCATCGTGCCGGCGATGCTGAACAGGTTGCGCAGCTGAATCCCGTTTCTTGTGTGAAAAAGACAAAAAGCCCCGCCGTTTGACCGGCGGGGCTTTTTTCATCGCTGATGCGATGCGCGAAATTGATGCCAGTATTAAACCAGTGTCAGTGTCACATTGATGTTGCCGCGTGTGGCGTTCGAGTAGGGGCAAACTTGATGCGCCTTCTCGATCAGCGATTGTGCAACAGCGCGGTCCAGGCCCGGCAGGGAAATATTCAGTGCCGCTTCGATGCCGAAACCGCCTGGAATGGTGCCGATGCCGACGGTGCCGGTGATGCTGGTGTCAGCAGGAATGGCGATCTTTTCCTGGCCGCCGACGAACTTGATCGCGCCCAGGAAGCAAGCCGAGTAACCGGCTGCGAACAGTTGTTCAGGGTTGGTGCCGTTGCCGCCTGCGCCGCCCAGCTCCTTCGGGGTGCTCAGCTTGATGTCCAGGACGCCGTCGGACGACTTGGCGGAGCCTTCACGGCCGCCGGTTGCAGTTGCGGTTGCTTGGTAGAGTGCTTTTTCGATTTTCATTTTGTTTCCTTTCGAGTGGTTCAGAAGAAGATGCGGGGAGGCATCGATTATTGGTTGTGAGTCAGGGTTGAAACCAGAGTAAAAATTCATTTAAATCCCAAACGGCGCAAACTGCAAGGAATTTAAATTTTAAACAATAAAATTGCTAACAATATAAATAATAAACGAGTAAAACCTTATACCACTGCTCTTCCAGACATCAGAAGCACGCAACGGCGATCAAGAATCTTCGGCGCCGTCCAGCAAGCCCTTGCGCAGGTCTTTCAGTTGCTCGCGCAAACTGGCGACTTGCTCCAGCGGAGGCAAGGCGCACATCAGCCGCTCCGGCACCGCCATCGCCCGCTTGCGCAGGGCGCGACCATCCTGGCTGAGCCGGACCACGACACGGCGTTCATCCTCGGTATCACGAGCCCGGTGCAGCAAACCCATCGCTTCCATGCGCTTCAACAATGGCGTCAGCGTACCTGAATCGAGGAACAGCTTGCTACCCAGGTCGGACACGGTGACTTCATCCTTTTCCCACAAGACCAGCATGACCAGATATTGCGGATACGTGATGTCGAGGTCCTTCAGCAACTTCTTGTAGACCTTGGTCATCGCCAGTGACGCCGAATACATGGCGAAGCACAATTGATTTTCAAGCATCAGGGCCTGATCAATCGCTGCTGCGTTCTTCGATGTATTTGCGTTTGCCATGGAGTGAATAATACATAGCCAAAAATTAAATTGCAAGCAATTTAAATAAAAATCTGCATTGATTTAAAAATACAACAAACTTACAAATAAGCAAGCCCACCCGGCCGGCCACAAACAGCCGGAGACTTACCGCTCGAAGCGCTGCTCCACCATCTCCTTGCCCCACTGCGCTCCGGGCCATTCTTCCTTGAGCTGGAATCCGTAGCTCTCATACAAACGACGCGCCGCATCCAATCCCCGGAAAGTCCACAACTGCACCGATGCAAACCCCTGATCGTCGCAAAATGCCATCGCCGCCTCCATCAGACGGCGCCCCACGCCTGCTCCGCGCAGGCCATCATCGACGATGAACCAACGCAAATGTGCCTTGTTGTCGCCCAAATCCTCACCGTCGATAGCCACCGAGCCGACGATGCGCTGACCTTGCACGGCTAGCCACAAACCATTGCGAGGATGATCCAGACGCGGCACGAATTCTGCCAGTCCCGCCGCCACCTTGCTCTCGAAAAAGCTGCCGAAGCCGACGCTGCGCGCGTAGAACATCGCATGCATCTGAACAATGCGGCCGATCACACCAGCCTGATAACCGGCGGCGACGCGGACCTCGTCGGCCTGCACGATTGCCTCGCCCGACCGGCATGCTTCCAGCGCCAGCGCATAAACACTCAGTCCTTGCGCTACGGCGTCCTGCTGATCCGCGCTCAATTGTTCAAGTGCGCCGAGCACCTGTTTGCGGCCGAACGCCTGGACGGCGGTCAGCGTGCGTCGGCCTTGCGGCGTCAACGTCAGCCATTTGACGCGACCGTCGACGTCGCTGGCCCGTTCCTGCAATTCCCCTGCCTCGACCAGCTTGCGCACCATCCGGCTGACGCTGGATTTTTCGAGGCCGAGGAATTCGGCAAGCTGCGCTGCGCTCATCGATTTGCGCGCGCCGATCTCGATAATGGCGTGGACTGCAGACGGCGGATAGTCGGTCGCCGCCAACGTGGATTGCATGAAGCCCAATTCGCGCACCATCCGGCGCGAAGCGGTACGGATACCGTCGACAAAAGAAAGGTCCGGTGAAGAGCCTGCTTTTTGCATATTTTCCATCCATCGTTTTTATATAGTTGTATTATACAACTATAAATCTCGAGAAAATGAGCGAGATTCAAATGCGCCCCTCAGGAGAAATGCCATGGAAACGATGTCGAAAAAGGAATGCAGCGCCAGTCCGTACGACATGACCGGACAAGTTGCCCTGGTGACCGGAGGCGGTAGCGGCATCGGTCGTGCCGCCGCGATTCGCATGGCGCATGCGGGCGCAAGCGCCGTGGTGATTGCAGGCCGGCGTCAACCGGAGGGGGAAGCCGTGGCCGCCGAATGCCGCGCAGCCGGCGCACAAAGCCTCTATGTACAAACCGATGTGACGCGGGAAGGCGACGTCCAGCGGCTGATCGACATCGTACTGACGCAATTCGGACGCCTCGATGCAGCCTTCAACAATGCCGGCCGACAGGAACGACGGGCGCCCCTGCCCGCGCAAGAGTCCGCTGTCTACGACGCCATCTTCGACGCCAACGTGCGCGCCGTGTTTTTGTGCCTGAAATACCAATTGCCGCCGATGGTGGCTCGCGGCAACGGCAGCATCGTCATCAATACCTCAGTCAGCGGCGTACGCAATCCCAATCCTGGGCTTTCCCTCTACTCCGCCTCCAAGGCCGCCGCCATCTCGCTGATGCGGTCCGCGGCCATGGAATATGCGTCCCAAGGCGTTCGCATCAACGCGATCGCTCCTGGCAGGGTAGTCACCGACATGATGCTTTCATCAGGCATTGCCGACATGTCCGCAGTAGCTGCCGGCTTGCCGCTCAGACGCATGGGGCAACCGGAGGAAGTCGCCGAAGCCGTGTTATGGCTGCTGTCCGGTGCAGCATCGTACGTCGTCGGGCACGTGCTGGCGGCAGATGGCGGATTCCTCGCTTCGTGAGCCCATCCTGTATCATGCGGACCAGCTTGATTGCGGCCGCAATGGTCGCACTCATGCCGTTTATTTCTTGCCATCCGACATCCCGCACACTCCGGAAATGCATTCAACAACATCTTCGCCGGCGCCTCACGCCCTCTCCCTCGCCCTGTTCTGCAAGGTAGTCGATAACTATGGCGATATCGGTATCTGCTGGCGGCTGGCGCGGCAATTGCAAAAGGAACACGACGTCATTGTCACCTTATGGGTCGACGACCTGAAGAGTTTTCAGCGGATCTGCCCGGAAGTCGCAACCGACTCTGAGGCGCAGGAAATTCAAGGCGTCGTCGTCCGGCATTGGCGCGATCAGGACGGCGTATTCGACGCCGCCGACATGCCGGACATCGTGATCGAGTTTTTTGCCTGTAACATCCCGCCTGGTTATATCAAGGCCATGTCGGAATGCGCGCCACGTCCGGTCTGGCTGAACCTGGAGGGCCTGACGGCGGAAACCTGGGTGGAAGGCTGCCACACGCTGCCTTCGCCGCATCCGCAGTTGCCGTTGACGAAGTACTTCTTCTTTCCCGGATTCAACCAACGCACCGGCGGCCTGCAGATCGAATCAGGTCTGACCGAGCGCCGCGACGCTTTTCTTGCCGATCCGCGCGCCGCCGCCGGCTTCCTCGCGCAATTCGGCGTAACCGAGGCCGAGATGGCCGCGCTCAAGGTCTCGCTGTTCTGCTATCCACAGGCGCCGATGGCCGACCTGTTCGCGGCCTGGAGCAATGGCGACCACGCCGTCACCTGCCTCGTCCCGGAAGGCGTCGCAACCGACGCCGTGCAAGCCTTCCTCGGCCGGACACCCGTTGCCGGCACCCATGCAACGCAAGGAGCGCTGACGGTGCGCGTGCTGCCGTTCGTGCCGCAACCCGATTACGACAAGCTGCTATGGGCCTGCGACCTTAACTTCGCACGCGGAGAAGACTCCTTCGTGCGCGCGCAACTGGCCGGCAAGTCCTTTGTCTGGCACATCTACCCGCAGGATGAAAACTTGCACCACATCAAGCTCAAGGCTTTCCTGGCCATTTACAAAGCAGCGACTCCTGCAATGCAAGCCATGATGCTGGCCTGGAACGGCGCCGGCACGGAACACGCCGACATGGCCACGCTCTGGCCCGCATTGGCTGCCGAATTGCCGCAGCTTGACGATCTGTCCATGGAATGGCGGCAACAGCTGTTGGCAAATGGCGATTTGACGTCAAATTTGCTGAAGTTTGCGACGTCAGTGAAGCAGTAACAGCGAAATTGGCCTGAAAATGAGTTAAAATATAGGGCTAATTTTTAGGCATCATCGATTCAGCAACATCAATTTAATCGTACGTGGGCTTGCGGTGTGGTTCTGCCGGTAGGCTACAGAAGATTTTTACGCAACCTACTTTTTACGTATATTCGCTATGAAATTTGCAAAAGAAATTCGCGTCGGCAACATCATTATGGTCGACAGCAAGCCAATGATCGTCCTGCGCTCCGACGTTAACGGTTCGAGCCGCACCGGCTTCACTTACAAGTGGAAGATGAAGAACCTGCTGACCAACAGCCCGCAGGAAAACGTTTTCCGCGGCGATGACAAGTTCGACGTGGTCGTGCTGGACAAGAAGGCAGTGACTTACTCCTACTTTGCCGATCCGCTGTACGTGTTCATGGACTCCGAATACAACCAGTATGAAATCGAAGGCGAAAACCTGGGCGAAGCACTCGGCTACCTGAAAGACGGCATGGAGTGCGAAGCGGTCTTCTATGACGGCAAGGCAATCTCGGTCGAACTGCCAACCACCATCGTGCGCCAGGTTGTGTACTCGGAACCTGCAGTCAAGGGCAACACTTCGGGCAACGTCCTGAAGGAAGCCAAGATCGAAAACGCGATCGAAGCCAATCAGATCGTCGTGATGGTGCCGCTGTTCGTCAGCCAGGACGACCAGATCGAAATCGACACACGTACCAATGAATACAAAAAAGTGGTTCGTAACTGATTTTGTTCATTCAGTAGTACCGTAGAAAAAGCCGCGGAGATCGCGGCTTTTTTTCATCCGGGTCCATCTCGCCGCGCCCTCTGCCCTTAAAAAAACACTGGTCTTTAAATATAATTGCATTGCGAACTAATTTGCAGTATCGTGGCTCCATGTTTGATCACTGCCTCTATTTCAATACCGCAGCATTGTCCCGCCGCCTGGAGCGCGAGTGGGCGGAAGCCTTCGCGCCGTTCGGCCTGACGGCGCCGCAGGGTTTCATGCTCAGGGCCATCATCGACAGGCCGGGAATGCTGCAAAGTGAATTGGCGGCGGAGCTTGCCATCGCCCGCTCCACCACCACGCGCGCACTGGACACACTGGAGCAAAAAGGCTTGCTTGAGCGCCGCAGGACCGACGGCGACGGCAGGGAAATCTCGGTGTATCCAACCCCCGCCGGGATTGAAATCAAGGTGGCGCTGAATGCATCGGCAGGCGGCGCGGCGGAGAAGATCCGAAAGATCCTCGGCAAGCAGGAATTTACCGATGCGGTCCTGAAAATCAGAGATGTACGTGCGGCTCTGGAGTGATTGTTTTCGTGCACCTGTTGGTGCTTATTTTTACCCCATATAGTTGCATTGCTAACTATATTAACAAGACATTTTCGCTTTTCAGCAACGACCCCGCCTGACAACCCGGGCCTGATCCATCGGAATTTCACCCACCCAAAGGAGTACACCATGTTTGCAATGCAATACGGATTTGACGTCCCGGATGCGGAGCCGGTAAGAGCGCGCGTCAGGGAAATCGGCAGCCGTTTCGATCAGCTTCCGGGACTCTACGCGAAGGCCTTTCTGGTTGCCGATGCCACCGGCGCAAGTCCGGCGCGCTATACGCCCTTCTATCTCTGGGATGAGCTCGGCGGCATGAGCGACTTCCTGCTGTCGGATGCATTTCGCGCGGTAGTCGCCAAGTACGGCCGTCCGGTCGTCCAGCGCTGGAATAAAGTCGTGTTTTTCAAGGGAACGGCGATCGCACAAACACCGGCGTTCGCCACGCAGCAATTCATCGATATTCCCGCCGATGTCGACCTGGCGCAGTTATGCGAACTGCACGCTACCGACGCAGAGGCGATGACCTGCGAACATGGCCTGCATTCGGTTTTCGTCGGACTGGACACGAATAACTGGAAGCTGATGAAAATATCGCTGTGGCAGGCGCCGCCGGCGCCATCGCACTCGCCCGACAGCAAGACTTTTGAAGTGGCCCACCTTTCCGCTCCCGCCTTGAAGAAAGAACTCGAGGCCTGATCCGATGCGTGGGAAATAGCCGATTGCATGCGGGCCGCAACCGGACCGGCACAGCAGAACCGCTTTTCCTGCGCCGGTCCACGCCCTACTTCAGTCCTTTCGTTTGCGCCAGGCGCTGCGCCGCCTTGCCGCCCTCGCTGGCCCAGAACGCCGTATCGGCAGCCTGGATGCGCTGCGCCGAATTCTCCATGTGACGCAAGGCCGCTGTGCGCGCTGCATCGGCATCGCCGTCGGCGATCGCCTGCGCAATCACGGCATGTTCGTTGCGCACCTGCTGGCTGAAATCCTCTCGACGTGCTTCGTTGATGCGCGCCACCCGAATCGCCGCCTGCAGGAACTGGCTCAGGAACTGCAACAGCGAGGTGTACAGCGGATTGTGCGCCGCCTCGGAAATCGCCGCGTGGAAAGCAAAGTCTTCTTCCACGCCATCCTTGCCCTCAACCACCGCCTTGTCGATGCTCTTCAGTGCTTGCTGAATACGTTGGTTCTGCGCCTTGGTGCGGCGCTGCGCGGCGAGCGCCGCCATCTCGCCCTCGACGCCGCGGCGCAACTCAATCACGCGCAACACCGCCTGGATCGAATCCTGCACGTCAATGTCGAGTCGGAACGGCGTCGCATTGTTGGGGGCAAGGACGACGGTCCCGCTGCCGCGCCGTGAACCGACCAGGCCTTCCGATTTGAGACGGGAAATGGCTTCGCGAATCACGGTGCGGCTGACCTGGAAGCGTTCGGTCAATTCGTTCTCGGAAGGCATGCGTGCGCCGGGCGCGAAATCGCCCTGACGGATCTGTTCATACAATGCGCCGGTCACGCGATCGGCCAACGTACCTTTGGCGGAATCGAGGCCGCCGGGTGGCGCAGCGCGGGAAACAGTTCTGGAAAGCTGAGTATTTTTCATGTTGATTGACATGATACCGCTTTCTTTTTACACTGGCTGCAAAGTTGTATGACAACTTTGCAAATTCATTCCCTGCATATCGTAAAATCGAGGAGATCAAATGCACATCGTTATCACCGGCGGCGCCGGTTTCCTGGGCAGCCGCCTGGCGCGTCAATTGCTCAAGCGCGGTCAACTGACTGGCAGCGACGGCAAGCAGCAGACCATCAGCCGCATCACCCTGCTCGACGTCGTGGCCGCGCAAGGCTTCGACGACGCGCGCATTGAGGCAGTGGTCGGCGACATCGCCGACGCCGCCGTGATCGAACGCGCGATCACCAAGGACACGCAATCGATCTTCCATCTGGCGGCCATCGTCAGCGGCCAGGCCGAAGCCGATTTCGAACTGGGCATGAAGATCAACTTCGACGCCACCCGCCTCATCCTGGAACGCGCCCGCGCGCTCGGCACCAAGCCGCGCGTGGTGTTCACCAGCTCGGTGGCGGTGTTCGGCGGCGAGCTGCCGGCGCAAGTCCCCGACAACGCGTTGCTGATGCCGCAAAGCTCTTACGGCGCGCAAAAGGTGATGGGTGAATTGCTGGTCAACGACTACAGTCGCAAGGGTTTCATCGACGGCCGCGCGCTGCGCATGCCGACCATTTCGGTGCGTCCCGGCGCGCCCAACAAGGCAGCCTCGAGCTTCGCCAGCGGCATCATCCGCGAACCGCTCAACGGCCAGCCCTCGGTCTGCCCGGTCGCGCCCGACACGCGCATGTGGCTGATGTCGCCGCGTAAGGCCATCGACAACCTGATCCACGGCCACGAAATCAATGGCGCCGACCTCGGGCTGGCGCGCTTCCTCAGCATCGACGGCCTGTCGGTTTCCGTGCGCCAGATGGTCGATGCGCTGGAACAAGTCGCCGGCGCCGATGTCGTCAAGCTGATCGAATGGAAGGAAGACGAAGCCATCAAGCGCATCGTCAACTCCTGGCCAGGCAGCTTTGAAGCCAAGCGCGCCAAGGCGCTGGGCTTCACTGCGGACAGCGATTTCGCCGGCATCGTGAAGGCGCATATTGAGGATGAAGTGAAGAAGTAAGTTCTTCCCGCTAATTCCGTAGAAAAAACGGCGCCTGCGACGGCGCCGTTTTTTTATACCTTATCTGCAGCACATAAAAAGAGCGCGGAGGAATCCGCGCTGAATTGGAGACTGCCGGCCGCGTCGTTCCCCGCCGCGGCCATTAGTACAGCAGCAATTTCTCGCTACTTCGCTTTCGCCAGCATGTTGAACACACTGGAAAAATCCAGTCCACCCGACCCCGACTTGCTGTGGATGTCGTACAGATTGCGCGCCAGCGCACCCATCGGCACGCTGCTGCCGGTGGCCAGCGCGTTTTCCACCGCCAGGCCCAGGTCCTTGAGCATCAGGTCGACGCCGAAACCGCCGGCGTAGCCTTTCGATGCCGGCGCGTTTTCCATCACGCCGGGGCATGGATTGTAGACTTCCAGCGTCCAGTTGCGTCCCGAGCTCTTGGACATCACTTCCGACAACACTTTGGGGTCCATGCCGTTGGCGATGCCGAGACGGATTGCTTCCGAGGTGCCGATCATCAGGATGCCCAACAACATGTTGTTGCACACCTTGACGGTCTGGCCGCTGCCGCTGGCGCCGGCATGATAGATCGCCTTGCCCATCTTTTCGAGATAAGGCCTCGCGAGACCGAAGCCGTCGTCGGTGCCGCCGACCATGAAGGTCAGCGTGCCGGCGGTGGCGCCGCCGGTGCCGCCGGAGACCGGTGCATCGAGCAACGCAAAGCCTTTTTCCAGCGCTGCTGCGGCGACCTTGCGGGCGCTTTCCGGAGCGATGGTCGAACAGTCGATCAGCAAAGTGCCGGGCTTGATGTTGGCCAGGATGCCCTTGTCGCCAAGGTAAATCGATTCGACGTGCTTGCTGGCCGGCAGCATGGTGATGACGACCTTGGCCTTCGCCACTGCGGCCATGGCGTCGGCTTCAGTGACGCCGCCGGACTCGACCAGCTTGTCGACGCTGGCCTTGACCAGGTCATGCCCGCTGACCGCATAGCCCGCCTTGACCAGGTTCTGCGCCATGGGCAAACCCATGTTGCCCAGGCCAATGAAAACGATATCGGCGCTCATGTTGTTCTCCTCTTCGTCTTTGGCTGCTTACTTCAGCGAGATGGTGGTGTTGACCTGGCCGGCTTCTTCATCCGGAGCATACCAGCGCGCCGTCACGGTCTTGGTCTGGGTCCAGAACAGCACCGCCTGCTTGCCGTTCGGGCCGAGGTCGCCGAGCTTGGATGCGCGCGAACCGGTGAAGCTGAAGTACGCGACAGGCACCGGAATCGGCACGTTGATGCCGACCTGACCGACGTCGATTTCGTTCTGGAACTTGCGCGCAGCCCAACCGGACGACGTAAAGATCGAGGTGCCGTTGCCATTCGGGTTGGCGTTGATGAAAGCGATCGCCTCGTCCA